>JGI24143J45723_1000218_pt1 | contig 31285 bp, 22 predicted proteins | sample BarGraIncu00432A_FD_45723 | JGI IMG/M metagenome (IMG submission 45723) | reverse complement strand
ATATTAATTCCCACACTTTGTCCCTCACGTGAAATATTTAATATTTCATCATCATATGCAGGATAATACTCTCTGAAAGCAGAAATATTATCAATAATGAGCAAAATTTGTGGTAAGTTCTTAAACCCGGCCTCTATATAAGCTTTGAATGTTCCTACGCTATTAGTTGAAAAAAAGACTTTTCTAATAGCAATCTGATTGTGAATCATTTTTAGCAAATTGCTCATTCGCTCTTCTTCAGAAGGTAACACAATACCCCCTATATGGTTTGAATTCTCAAATACCTTCATTGCCATATTACCGCAATCTATTACATAAATATTCACTTGCGCTGGTGTATAATTGTCCATAATCGAATATATCATTGTCGAAAGCATTGTGGTTTTACCTGATTGAGAAGAACCGATAATATAAGTATTACTGCCAGATAGATTAATATTTAGTTCAGTTTGTAGTTGTTGCTCTGGGTCATCATATATTCCAACACTAACCAATATACCCTCAACTATATCTATTTTAGCATATTCTAGGTCATTTAAGTAAACTACATCTTCTAAAGGAGGTAAGCAAATCCCTGGAAGTTTAATAATCTCATCATCTTTACAATGATTATTCACATAGTCAATAATAGCTTGCAGTTGAGTTTTTACATCCTTGTCCTCTTTCGCCTTTTTATTAGAGTAAATTAACTGTTTCTTACCCCATAAATTTAATTTATACAGTTCAAAGTTATTATTATTTCCACCATCTTCCACTATTGCTTTTGCACCACTATAGGCAGATTGGAAAAGTTCAAATATTTCATTATTACCCACCTGCAAATATGCTCTACCAGGTTCAATAATTTCAGCGGCAAGTGGTGTTTTAATTACTTCATTACTATCCTCTTTAGTTTGAACTTTCAGGCATAATTTAAACTTAGAATTACTCCAAATTTGATTATCCACTACTCCAGATGGCTTTTGAGTTGCAAGTATTAAATGAACTCCTAAACTTCTACCAATTCTGGCTGCGCTTATTAGCTCCTTCATAAACTCAGGATATTCACTCTTAAGCTCTGCAAACTCATCCACAATTATGATTAAATGTGGTATTGGCTGAGTTGCCTTCCCATCCTTATACAGTTTTATATAAGAATCTATATGATTTACATCATATCGTGAAAATATCTCCTGTCTACGGCGTAACTCTGCCTTAATGGAAAGTAATGATCTATCTATTTCTCTACCCTCAATATTTGTAATCGCACCTATCATATGAGGTAAATCTCTAAATTGATTTGCCATGCCCCCACCCTTGAAATCTATAATTACAAAACCAACTTCATAAGGATGGAAAAGTGTGGCCATTGATAATATATAACTCTGTAGTATCTCGCTCTTACCCGACCCTGTAGTACCTGCAACCAAGCCATGTGGGCCATGATGCTTTTCATTAAGATCTAGATAAACTATCTGGTTTTTAGTTTTAACGCCAAGTGGCGCCGCCATACTCTTATATACCTTAGACTCTGCCCATCTAGCATTTAAATCAAGATCATCTACTGACATAATCCCAAGTAAATCAAATAGTGAAATATTCTTAGTTAATTCACTTTCTAAGCTAACCTCATCAACTGACACTGCGCTTAATTTCAAAGAAATTTCTTCCATTACCTCATCCGTTACCTTAGGATATTCAAACTTTGAAATAGCATCGCCATTATTGCTTAGTAGCAACCCACCAATACCCATACTATCTTCAAACCTCACAATTTCTGTACATCCCTTGGGTAGTAACTCCTCATATTCTTCAAAAAACACAAAAGTAAAATTGTATATATTACTTCTTTTTATATACTTTGACACTGGGTGTTTTTCAATCCCTTTTCTATCAAAAACAAAAATAACGAAACTTGTTGCAAATCTTGTATCACTTTTTTGTAATAATATGGATTCTCTTTTTGAAAGTTCTATATATATGCTCTCCAATATATAATTTCTGCTTTCTTCATCATACATTAAGTTCCTAACGCTATTGTTATCGTTATTAACATGTTTAAGCCATCTTAACCATGCAAACTTTTTACAATCATCTTCTTTAAACAAATAAAATAATTTTACATCTTTATAAAAATGCCTAGTTGAAATATCTAAAGTAATATTTTTTAAAATATCATACAATTGATTACGCTTTCCTACAATACCAATTGCATTAGACTCTGAAAACTTTGATACTATTGGAGATTTCTCAATGTTATGATATTTTTTTTCTATTTGCTCTGGAATTGACACTAAGTCATCATCGGTATCTATAAATTCCTGCTTTGCATACTTTATTTTACAATTAGCTTCATTTATACCAGTTCCAAGCCTTACAAATAGAAAATCCTCATCATTTATGTCTCTTTCAAAAAGTTCCTTTTTAAAATCTTTAATTGTATCAATATTCTCATCAATTGGTTTATAGATTTTTTCTAAAATTCTCTGTTCATTTTTACGTTTTTCTTGAATTTCGATTTCCTTTTGCTGTATGTATTTAAGGTATTGCGTCTTTCGATCTGCAACAGCCTTTTTATAATCTTTTCCATCAGTTATGTATGTTACAATGGACATTATTATACCAATTCCCATTGTTACACCACTGTATATGACAAACATTCCACCGCCACCCATTACTCCTCTAAGGGCAATAATAAGTACAAGCATTGCTACAGCAGGTATAAGAGTTACCATCAAATTTTTCTTTGGTTTTTGAGCTTTTGGCTTAGGCTGCAAAACTTCAATCTCTTCTGAGGGGATTACATATTTTACTCTTGTATTTCGATTGAAATTTGGATACTTAAATGCACTTTGTTGTTCGGTGATATCTTTATAGTTGAGCTTTTTAATTATTAAATTCTTATTCCTAGATGTATATAGCTGATTATGCTTCAAATAGAAGCTGTATCCTACAATCATAAAAAAGTCATAATCAGAAATCTCTGAATTTCCCTCTATCTTCTTACCATTTATATAAACTCCATACTTTGTATTATTGTCAGTAATGTTATACTTATCATTTTTTAAACTTAGTGTGATTCTATCGCTTCCAAGAAGGCTATCACTAATTTGAATATCACAAATATCAGTTCCGCCAATTGTTACGGATTGCAACCTCCCAATATCTATAATACGTTCGTAGTTCTTTTCTATCACATCAAAATCAATAAAAAAGTTAATTCTAAATATTTCATCGTTTGAACTTTGATCTTTAACAATAACTTTATCGCCATGTGCTAAATCCTTGGAGTATATTTTCATTACACCATCTATGGTAAAGTAAACACTATCTCCTCCACTTAGCCGCCAACCTAATTCAGTCTTAACTATATGAAAGTCGAACTCGCTAAAGAAGTTGTCCTTATTGAACCTAAGTTGACAGTTTTTTGTAGTCCCTACCTTAATTAAATCATTTTCTGAATTTGATAATTCATACTCCCTGTAAATATTTTTTCCGTAAATCACTATTTTATATATATTATCCATAACCACAACATTCCCCCTACCCTGTGACATTTATCACTGTTCCATTTCTAAGTTTATAGTCTCTCAATTTAGTATTACCCTTTAATAGTGCTATAGGGTTTTCGGTTTTTAGATAACACTCAGTAATCTCACCTACATCTATACCTAGATTAAATGCCTGATTTAATCCAATAACGAGATCCTTAGCAGTTATATCCAAAGGTATCTCAATATCAAATTTTTCACCACTTTTATGAATATATACTACAGCTACAATTTTATCCATATGAAATCCCCCATTTATATTAGTGTATAGGCTATCTTTTGAAAATGCTTGTTCATAGCTAAGATCTTAAGGTTAAAACTGGCATAATCTAAATCAATAGTTCCTATATATTCACTTATTGTACATTTATTTCCTAAGTTATTATTAATAAGCCAATTAACTGATTCTCCAGAATATTTATTACATACAAACATAAATTTATTGTTATCTGAACAATCAATACTTTCGAATAAACTATCTAGCTTACTTGCAGATACTGCATCCTGCCCCGTTATTATCATAACCTTATCACAATAACTCATCATCATTGTTTTCTCACTAGTAAAATCAGATGAACTATCTACCACGATGTAATCATATTGCCTTGTTGCTCTTACACTTTCTATTAGATGTTTGTAATTATCCATATTTATATTTAAAGAAGATATAGACTGCCTAAAAGGCAACAAATAATCAAACAATTCTTCCCCAAGCTCGGTGCTTAGATACTCACTAATGTTTTCATCTTGCGTAAGCATGTGTTTTTCAAATCCTTGCGAACAAAATCCTTTGTTTTCTAAAGCAAAATTATACCTCTGCAATGTTTCTGTATTCAAATATAATACACGTTTGTGGCACTTTGCAACTGCTGCACATATACCTAGCGCTACAAGTGTTTTTCCTGAACCTCCCGATGGTGAGTACACCATTATTACTTTATTATCTTCCTTTTGATTAATTGGACTTAAGGACTTTGTTGAAGTCATACCCATAATTTCACTAAAAATTTCCTTAACACTTGTATACTTATATATCTTATTAAGACTCAAATCCTCAGTACCACTAATGCTATTTGATTCAGTTAGTATGAACAAATTTGCAATAGAGTGTTTCTCTAAGTCGCCAGTATACAAGTCTTCATGTATGACAAGTATATCTATCTTCTTTCGCGTGCTAAAATAAGTATTAAAATACTCTTTGTCTGATATAACTTCTATGTTTGCTTTATCCCCAAATTCCTGAATAAATTTTAATTCTAGTGGCATTAAATATTTTTCGTCTGTATCTGCAAGCACTACAACTAATTTACTCATAAAAATGCACTCTCCTTTGTAAATATATTAAGAAATATATAAATAGCTGTCACTTACTAATTTTTGCAAGAATTAAAGTAATATTATCATTTTCGCCACGGTTTTTGGCTTCATCTATAGTACTTTGACATGCCTGCTGCAAATCTGATTTTTGTGATTTCACCATTTTCAAAATTTCATTTTCTTCTATAGTCTTATAAATGCCATCACTACACACCATAAAAATATCATTTTTAGAAATTTCCCCTGATGCGCAATAATAGTTAATTTCAGCTTTATTTCCTAAACATTCTGTCAAAACGCTTTTCTTATAAATTTTCCCATTTATTGTTTTATCAATAAAACAGGAATGATCCATAGATAATCTTTCAATCTTTTTTGTTATTTTATACACCCTACTATCACCTATATGTACTATGTAATAATTATCCTTATGAATTAACAAAACAGATAAAGTAGTGGCTGTTCTGAGCTTTTTTAATCTTGCATAATCCATGATTTCTGCATTAGATTTAGTAAAACATTTTATTAAAGATGGAATTAACCTATCTATATCATTATAATGGTTTTTAAAATCTTGTTCCCACCATTTATTCAAATTTGAAATGGCAATAGCGCTGGATATTTCTCCGTCTTTTAGACCTCCAACTCCATCTGCCACAGCAAATAATCCTGCGTAAGAGTCACCTGCTTCAACTATTTTATAAACAAAACTATCTTGATTAACTTCTTTAGATATTCCTATATCTGATATTCCGCAAGAATTAATTTTAAAATTTCCCATGAGATATTTATCATTCCTTTCGTAGTTGACTCTGCACGTATTATTTTGTAGCTTCAACCATAAACTTACTGTTTGCCAGTATAACTTCATCTCCGACCCTTATCTGGATTTGTTGACCCTTTCGCAGTTTAACAGAGTTAACATATGTTCCATTAGCACTTTCTAAGTCTTGGATAAAGTATAAATTATCAACATAAGAAATTTTACAATGAACTCTACTAATTGCTTTATTAAATGCAANAACACCATCAACTGNTTCAGAATTCTTACCTATAGTAAATTCCGGTTTACTTATAATAACCTCAACATTTTTTGGAGTTCCAACCCCGACTAGTGTTATGGATGGTATAAATATATCATCTAATACTTCAGTAGCTCCCCCTTCATATATAGGTTTGAAATCTATATTTTCCTGTAAGTTTACAATTACGCTTTTCTTTTTTTTCTTAGTAAAAATGCCACCCATTATAGACGCAATTGAGCTTTTCTTCCTAGATTTAGCTTTTGGCTCTATTGTTTTTGATTTAAACTCTTTTGTACCCATAGATTTTGGATCTTCAGTAAGCATACCACTTAGAGACTTATCTTTTGATATTTCCGCTGGGCTTTGCTTCTCAAAGTTCAGTGAATTTGTAGATGCTTTGTAGTTACCCTCAGGTGATATTCCGCCACTTAAATAATCAAAATCATTAACCACTGGCCTACTTGTAATAGCATTGTTCCTCATGTTTTCTTTAATATCACCCAATAAATAGTTATCATTTTGAAGATCTGTATAAAGTCTATCCACCATATCATTAATTAAATTACTATTTTTCGAAATTGCTTCCATTAGATTTATCTTAAGTTTTTTATCAAATATTCCAATGCTGTTTAGGTTTGTACTAACATTAACTGGGATATACAATAAAAACACATTTAGATTATTGCTGTCTATAAAAATTTTATCTAAATCCACCTCAATGTTTTCGCACTGCATAAATCCATTATGTTTTACCTCAGAAACATTATGCAATGTTTCTGAGATTATTGATAAAAAGTTTTCTGGAGTAAGTCGAGGTAACAATGAATAAAGGCTTTTATATTTAGAAATATCATAAACTAGCTTTATCTTTCCATTGTGCAAAACTTTAACGCATTTTATAAAACCATTTTTTTCTTGATTCTGTAGTACCTTGTATCCAGTTTCGAAAAACAAGTAATCTTGTTCCAATATATAGCTTATATTCGTATTGTCTCTATTTTCTTTTATTAGATCATCTAAAACTAATTTATTCATATAAGTCTTAACTCTCCTCAACTTCATTTTGCTCTGAAACTTTTTTCTTTTTATTAAGTTTTATAATTTCAAATCCAACAAGTCCTATAACAATCACTGTAGCAAGTGATGAAGTAGTATATAATAATGGTTTGTTATCATAATACTTTTTAAAGATGCTTTTATCCTTAAGCGTAAAAGTATATGTTTTATTCAAATCATTACCAACCTGATCCTTTGCCATAACAGAAAGTGTATATGTTTGGAAGTTACTGAGTGGAAGATAATAAACGTTTAGGTTATTTTCATCTTTTGGTTTAACACTGTGGAGTATATCTGATATAACATTTCCATCTTTATCTTTAAGCAATATAGATGCAAAATAATCTGGTTTTTCGTTCCCTATTTCCATCTTATCAAGTGCTATTTCTAGGTTCATCTGAGAAATAAACACAGGACCTTCAGAACTATTTTCTATAGTCTTGCTTGAAACACCGTCCTTAAATATTAACTTTGGTGGAGTGTTATCAAGGAAAAATTGATAAGTTAACTTACTCATGTTTCCTGACTTATCCTTCACTTCAAGGTATAATACATTTTTACCTTCATTCGTGATTGGTTTACTTATATCCCAATCCATCCCATTCAATGTACATGTAACAATATCATACCCGTTAATATCACTAATCTGAAGTTCTTTTTCTATTATCCAACCGCCCTTAAAAGCTATTGGATCTTTTAAGTTAATAGTGGTTGATCCAATTTTTGGCGCCGTATTATCAAGTACAAACTGAATCTCTGCTGTGCTAGGGTTTCCTGCTAAATCTGTAGCAGAGGCTACTAAATCGTATTTACCATCTTTCTTTATGTTAATAATATTCTCAAATCCGTCACCAACTGCTTTGCCGAGGCCCATTTCAGCTCCGTTAAACTTTATAGATACTGCATTTTTATCCAAATTCTTATCACTATATACTACTTTCGGAGACAAAGTACCATTAAAAAAGCCTGACATTATATTTTTGATTGATAAAGCTGGCTTTATTGTATCAACTGTAAAAGCTCCTAAATTCTTTTCAAATTTATTTTTAGCCTTATCTGTCGTGCTTACATTTAGTGTATAATCATTAGCGTCTCCAAGGGTTAGTGCCATCTCCCAAATATCATTCCCCTTGTTTTTCCAGCTTGCTACCTTAATTCCATTACCTGTTACAGTAGTGGTTGCTGGATCGAAGTTATGATCTGTAACTCTCATAGCTACTTGTTGGATTGTTTTATAATATTTGCTTGAAGCATTTGTATCCACTCCATTAAAAAGATATTTTATTTGAGGCACTGTTGTATCAATATTAAACGGCCTTTCGCTTGTTAAATTATTACTACTTAAGTTTCCAGCTTTGTCTGTTACATTAACCTTAAGTTTATAATTATCACCATCTGGCAAGGTAACAGCCATTTGCCAAATATCATTACCTTTAAAGTCCCAGCTTGTTTGTTTTACATTACTATCTTCTAGAATAGCTTGCGCCTGATCAAAATTATGTTCCTTAACTTGGATCATCAACTTATTTTCCTTGTAATATGGATTAAGTTCTGATGAATTAGTATCTACTCCATTTATGAAGTATCTAATTTCTGGATTTACATTATCGTTAGTAATACCTGCACTGGCATTGATATTAAGTCCATAATTTCCTGCAACATCCCTGAAATTAACAACATAATTAAATGATGCATAATCGTCTATACCTAATAATGTATTATCATCTACAGTAAATACCGCCTCATATTCACCACTCTTCGAAGTTCCTTTAGTTATTGGAGCTGTAAGAGATGTTTTACCAACTTGCGTTTTAACAAAGGTAGGTTCTACTCCACTGTTTGTATCAACAAGTGTAAATTTAACTTTAAACTCGTCTCCATCTTTTACCACCTGAGAATAAGATGTACCTTTAACTTTTGCTACGCTTATATTTGACGCTACAGGTACTGTTCTATCATAGTTTACAGATGAACTATCATTTGTAGCAGTTACAGGTGAGGCCACTTCATTATTTGCCAAATCTTCAAATGTCATTGAAAAACCAATGTTCCCCTCTGCAAGAGCATCTTCCTTTTCTGCTATAGTGTACTGCGATGTCCAGTTTGTGCCACTTCCATCTCCATTTGCTAGAACTGCTTTTCCTTGAATTGTCACTCTAGGCGACTGTACAACCTCACTTGTAGTAAACTTAGCAGTTACCTTATCACCATTCTTAGCATACTTCGTATTACTATTTGTTGAATTTAGTTTAACTGATGTTGCCCTGGCTGCTGTTCTATCGTATGTTATTACATTTTTATCTATTGCTGGAGTTAAAATTGGTTTAGCATCATTACCTGCTAAGTCCTTAAAGTTTATTAGAAAATCCACTTTACCTTCTTTTATTAATTTTTCGTAAGCCTCTATAGTATATTCAGCAATCCAGCTAGTACCATTTTTAATTTCACTATCTTTGATTTTAGTCTCTGTTATAATAGCAGACTTACCAAGTATAGTAACTACTGGCTCTTGTACTTTCTCACTGGTATTAATAACTATTGTTAGTTTATCACCATTCTTAGCGTAAATTGGATTATCGTTACTTGAAATAATATTAACAGATGATGCTATCGCCTGAGTGCGGTCATAGGTTACTGTTGAAAAAGTTTTTACCGCATCTATTATAGTCTCATTATTTGCGATATCCAGAAGGGTAATTGATAAAGGTAGCGTCCCCTCTGTAAGTAATTTTTCATCATCGGGAATAGTATATTCTACTTTCCAGTTTTTATCATCTGCTGCAACAGCACTAGCAGTGATTTCTCGGTCCTCTATTTTCACTTTAGGTGGTTGCACAGCTTTAGTTGTAACAAATGTTACAATTACCTTATCTCCATTTCTTGCGAATAATGGATTAACGTTACTTGAAACCATACTAGCTGTAGATAATTGAGGTATTGTACATTCATAGTTTACTGATGATCCTTCAGATACTTTAGTTATAGGTAAAACTAAAGCATTGCTTGCCAAATCCTTAAATGTTATTTCAAAGTTTACGTTACCCTCAGGAATTTTAGTTTCCCTAGCATCAATAGTATATTTTGCCTCCCAATTAGTACCCTTTCCACCTATATCAGTAACATCTTTTTCGTCAAGTAGTGTGCCAAGTATTTTTACCTTTGGCTCCTGAATTGGCTCACTAGTAGTAAATTCTGCTGTTATCGTATCACCATTTTTAGAATACTCTTTATTACTATTTGTGGTAATTAGCTTAACTTTAGAAGCTGTTGGAGCTATTCGGTCATATTTTACAGATGATTTTGGTTCATCATTTACTGCAATTATATCTCCAGAACTATTCCCAGCTAAATCAGTAAAACTGGAAATTTTGAAAGGAACGAGACCTTCAGTCAGTATGCTCTCTTTATCAGGAATAAGATACTCTGCTGTAAAGTTCTGCCCCTCCCCTTTAACAGTCGCAGTACAACCAAATATAGTAGCATTTTTCAGAATTTCTGTTGGTTCATCTGTTGTAAATGAAACAATAATTTTTTGACCATTTTTAACATAGTCTTTCAAATTATTATCTGAAGCTATGGAAACTTTTGCTTTAGGTGCTGTGCGATCATATGTTACTTTAGAACCATCTGTAACAGCGGTTACAACTGAAGTAACTTTATTACCAGCTAAGTCCTTAAAGTTTATTGAGAAACCAACTTGACCTTCAAGTATTGTAGCTTCAGTAGGAATAATAGTGTATTCAGCAATCCAACTAGTAGAATCTCCAATTACAGGATTTGTTCCAGGCTTGGTTCCGGTATTCTTTGCACTGATTATGTTTCCAAGGATAGCAACTTCCGGTTGTTGTACTTCCTCACTGGTTTTAAACGTTATTGTTATTTTATCACCATTCTTAGCATAAGTCTTATCACTATTACTAGAAATAATATTGACACTTGCTGTTGGTGCATAATCATAGGTAACCTTAGTAGCACCTACGACAGAAGTTACAGCTGGAGTAACTTTATTTCCTGCTAAGTCTTCAAAGCTAATTGAAAAGGAGACTATTCCCTCAGGTATCTTTTTGCCCGTATCATTAATAGCGTATTCTGCCATCCAACTAGTACCACTAGTCCCAATTTTTGTTATGTCAGCAGTTTTACCTAGTATAGTAGCTGATACGTTTTTAACTACCACATCTGTCGTAAATGCTATTGTTATTTTATCACCATTGTTAGCATAAGTTGGCTGAATGTTATTAGAAATAATACTAACAGTTGGAGCTATTGGTGCTGCGCGATCATAGGTTATTTTATTAGATAAATCTGTCACAGCGGTTACAGGTGTAATAATTGCATTACCTGCAAGGTCATTGAAAGTGATTGTAAAATTCACATCCCCTTGAGTAATTGTACTTTCATTATTATCAATTCTGTATTCAGCCTTCCAACTAGTACCACTTCCAGTTACATTAGTAGCCGGTTGCCCAAGTATCTTAACTGTTAGTTCTTGAACCGCCACTTTTGTAGTAAAATTAAGTGTAATAGTATTCCCATTCTTGGCAAGAGTTTTATCATCGTTGTTAGATATAATATTTACATTTTCAACGATTTCTGCAGTTGGTGCTATTGTATCAATTACAACTGTTGCAGTTGTTACAAATTTGCTTTCTATATTATTATCTTTATCCAAATTAAATGCCAACTTCACCTCATATACATCGCCATCCTTTACTAACGTTTCACTAGCTTCGGGACTAATTTTTGATGGTAAATTAATAGTTACATATTCTCCGTTTGTATCAGATTTAACATCATAAGACTCAGTGTTAAATTTTTTATATTTATCCTGATTGTTAGCATCAAGAACCACAATATATGCTTTATCATTGATTACAGCGTCATTAAGCCTTATAACCGCTGTTTTAGTATTAGTGTACACAGTTTCACCCTTTACAGAAATAGCCTCCATTGTTTGAAATTTTATAAAAGTTACCGCTAACACAATTGCAAAAATAAACAACCCTATCTGTGTATATTTTTTTGAATATCTTCCTTTAATTAATGACATTTTTATCCCCCTTATAATTTTGAGCATTTTCTAATCCAATAAATCTGTTTCAAATTTGTCAGGCATGTCTAATAGCTCTGTTCCATTATTCAAAAGCTCTGTTGCATTATCATCCAAAAGATCTGTTCCAGTATCATTCGCAACCTGCCTAGTGCCACCTGGTATATTGTTCGTATTTCCTGTGTTTTGAGTAATTAAAGCTTTAATTACTTTTTCATTTTTAATTTTCAAAAGAAACCGAATAACTGTTGGTATTTTCTGAGTGAAAAACAATATAATTGCAAGAACTAAAAATACCAAAGCTAAAACTATTCCAACATAAAATAGAAACTCATTCACTAACTATCACTCCTTTATACCAACCATTTCCATACTTTGTTTTAAGGAACTAAATTGTGCCAAATCTTGAGGCGAAAGATCCTTTGTACTATCTTTTAACGTTGCTGCATTTTTGTATAGTTCAACTGCTTTAGAAAAATTTTTATCAGCTGGATTCGTTTTTATAGTTTCCATATCAAGATATACCTCTGTTAGCTTTATTGCAGATAAAAAACTTGAATTATTTTTTGCAAGTATATTACTATATATAGCCGCTGCTTTATTCAAATTATCTAATACGTCATTTGTAATATTTTGCATTTCATTAGGAGAATTATAAGAACTAAAAATTCCTAAATATGCATTACCTTTTTTCAGTTCCAGTGTCTCAGATAAAGTATCATTTAAGTCTGCTAGATATCCAAACCATGTAATTGAAGTTGATAATTCTTTTCTTTTTTCATTAACATCAGTTGCACCCATCCCACTAGAATAGTAACTAGCGGCAATACACTCATATAATGGAATAACCTTATTAAAGCTGAGCGTATCAGAACTTGTATTCTTGTCTATAATTGCCTTTGCTAGATTACCCAAATCTGCGATTTTCGCGTATGAATTAGACAAATCATTAGGGTACGAATTATATAATGTAATCAATGTATAATAATCCTCCAGCTTATCTCCTTCAGAAATATTCTTACTCGTTTTAATATATCCATCAAGATCCTCAAGGGCCTTACCCAAAGTAATTAAATCTTGATTCCCTAAGTTTTTCGATTTATTTAGTGCAATTACCCCATAACTATCTACTTCAGCTTTATTTAATTTTCCATCCTTGTAATCACTACTTTTTTGGATAATATCAACAACATATTTATATGCATCATTTGCATATTTCGGGTCATTGAGTACTAGCGACTGCTTCACAATCTTATATAATAATTGTGGATTATGATACATTGGAAGATTTTTGCCATTATCAGTATAGCTTTTTAGATTTTCAATAGCAGTTTTAGTTTTAGAAATATAATCAGGATCATTATTTTTAGGAAGCATTGTGTCAAAAAGCTTCAAATACGCTTCTACGTTATTCGGATCAATTTTTATGGCACTCTCGTAAGCACCTTTTGCATTTGTATAATCTTTCTTTTCTTCATTTACAATACCTTGGGAGAATGCTTGTTGATAATTTTCATCTTTTCCCTTTTCAATACCACTATATCCAATAGATGTAGCTCCAACAGACATCATGAAGCATACAACACATGCAGAAAATAGAAACAGTTTTTTCTTCATGTCTTTTCTATACTTTGAATTTAAGGTTTCAATATTGTCTAGGTCAGTTTTAAGTTCCATACAATTTTGATAACGCTTTGTTGGGTCTAACTGCGTACATTTATTAATTATGTATTCAAGCCCCTCAGATAACAGGGGATTTATTTGCCTTATAGGAGTTATTACATTAGGACGCCCCGCTGAAAATCCACCGGTCACCAGATAATATAGCGTTGCACCAAGCCCATAAATATCAGTTCTTTCATCAAGTACAGCCACCTTATATTGCTCTGGCGCAGCAAAACCTTTAGTGCCAACTCTTGGCCCAGTTTGTACTTGACCTCTTTTGCATTCCTTTGCAATTCCAAAATCAATAAGCTTAACTCTACCAGTTTTAGTAATCATGATATTATCAGGTTTCATATCTCTATACACAATAGGATCTTCTTTTACGGTATGCAAATAATTCAGTACATCACATAAAAGCTTGGCCCACTTAACAACATCTTTTTCTGATTGAGGTCCTTCGCTGGCAATTTTTTTGCTTAATGACTCACCATCAATAAAATCCATACATACAAAAAAGCCATCACCAATTTCAATTCTATCTACAATTCTTACTATGTCTGAATGATTAAGTGTTGATAAAAGTTCAACTTCTCGCTTAAAAGCTTCCACCTCAACACTTCCATTGTTTCTTACTTGCTTCACAGCCCAATATGAGCCAAGATTTTTATCTCTTGCAAGATACACTGTACTCATACCACCTTGACCAAGTTCAGCGATTATTTCATAGCGGTCTTTAAGAACACTACCTATACCACTCATTTAATACCCTCCCAAACCAACAATTCATCGTTAACAATATTACATATCTGAATTCCTATTTATTATATAATACATTATCAAATCTTATATTATTACATATTATGTTATCGTATATTAAGTCATTACATCTTATAATATTACATCTTATATAATAATACCAAAGATATTATGCACATTTTGTCGAATCACTGTATTTTTGAAAAAATTTTACCAACACTACATTTTATTGGATTTATCTTGTTTTATGTATTAGTATTTTTACTACATGTCAATTTTATATGAATACATAAGTAACGCTGGAGCAATAAATATAGGAATAAATATCATCGAATGCCTCATTTTTACTATGATGTTTCTTCAATGCCCTTTTTTACAAAAGATGTGATACAATTGTTTTACTCAGCCATTAGTAATATTATGAAACTATAAAATAGAGTCTTATTTGAAAGGAATAAACAATATGAATAACTATATAAACAAAACCATCATTAAAAATATCTTTTTTATACTTATCGGAAGTTTAATATCATCCCTAGGAATTAATATGTTTATATCCAAAGCAAACCTTTTAAGTGGTGGTGCTTCTGGTATATCCTTAATTATTCAATATCTATTTAAATTTCCTGCTGGATATAGCGTATTATTATTAAATATCCCATTATTAATATTATGCTATAAGTGTCTTAACAAACGGTTTACTCTTCTTACATTTATAGGTACAATATCATTTTCATTGTTCTTGATTTTCACGGCTCCGCTCAAAGGTGTAATTTCTACAACCGATACATTGTTATTATGTTTATTCGGTGGAGTGTTAAATGGAATTGGTATAGGAATAGTTTTTAGTAATCACGGTTCTGCAGGAGGGCTCAATATTATTTCTGCACTAATAAAGGTAAAACATGATAACTTTAATATAGGACAAATATCATTTTGTATTAATATGATAATTGTTTGTATCGCTACTTTCTTTTTCGGAGTAACCAGTGCATTATACACTATAGTTGCAATGTATATAACAGCTGAAGTTACTGATAGAATAATACGTGGAATAAGCAAACAAAAATTAGTTCTTATTATTGCTACAAAAGAAAAGAAAATTTGTAGTGAGATTTTACACACAATGCATAGAGGAGTTACTTTTCTATATGGAGAAGGTGCTTATACTGGTAATCAACAAAAAATATTATTCTGTACAGTATCACTTCATCAAATTCCCGAATTAAAGTTACTTATTAGAGAAATAGATAATGATGCTTTTATGATAATAGTTGACGCTTCTGAGGTAAACGGAAAGGGCTTTAAGAACGATTTGATATAAAAAAAACTGTAGCTGAAATTCTCAGCTACAGTTTTTATTTTTAATTATTCTCTATTCTTAAACCTATTAACTAAATCAACTTTCTTCCACACATAGGGCAGTAATTAATCTTAATAGTTTGAAGCGATACCTCACCATTAGATTGAATTTCTTTTTTAGAATCACTAATATACCAACTATTGTCACCTGTTGTTCCTGCTAACTGTTTACCATCTTTACAATAAGTACACCCCTTATTAGTAAATTGAATATTGAAACGTTCGTTATGATTATCCATAGTAACACTGTAACCCACACTCTACACCTCTTTACATTTTTTAATAATAATTTTTGAAAATTCGTTAATATCGCCTAGATGTTTTTCTATAATTTCTTGCTTCAGTGGTTTTCACGCTTTTCCATCTAGCTTAACCTCTAATAAATCCGCATTCCCTTAGCCTTTTCTTTTAATGTTGAAAGACGATTAAGTGCCTCTTCTAGAGTATCTGTCTTTTTAGCAAAATGAAGCCTAATTAAATGATTAACATCTTCTCTAAAGAAGCTTGAGCCCGGAACTGCAGCAACACCAACTTCTTTTGCTAGCCACTCGCAAAATTTCACATCATTGGTTGAGCTAAATTCTGAGACATCAACCATTATATAATAAGCTCCTTGTGGAGTTGTATAAGTTAACCCAATATCATCAAGACCTTTTAGAAATAAGTCTCTCTTGCCTGTATATATCTTTTGTAACCCACTGTAATAATCATCATCAAAATTAAGAGCTGTAACTGNAGCCTCTTGTAAAGGTGCTGCTGCGCCAACTGTAAGAAAATCATGAACTTTTTTAGCCACATCAATAATTCTTGCTGGTGCTATAATATATCCTAGTCTCCACCCAGTTATTGAATATGTTTTTGATAAAGAGCTACAAGAAATAGTCCTCTCGAACATATTTGGAAGCGATGCAAAATATGTATGTTTATATGGTGCATAAATTATATGTTCATAAACCTCATCTGTAATTACAAAAGTATCATACTTTTCTGCAAAACCTGCAATAATCTTAAGCTCCTCATAAGTAAATACTTTTCCAGTTGGGTTTGAAGGATTACAAAGTATAAGAGCCTTAGGTTTTTGTTTAAACGCCGCTTCCAGTTCATTAGGGTCAAAATTAAAACTTGGTGGACGAAGTGAAACAAAAATAGGTTCCGCTCCTGATAAAATAGCATCTGCAGTATAATTTTCATAAAACGGAGAAAAAACTATGACCTTATCTCCTGGATTGCATACCGTCATCATAGCTACCATCATAGCTTCTGTGCTTCCACAAGTTACAACCATTTCACTATTTGGGTCTATGTTTCTCCCCATAAACCTGGACTGTTTATTTGCAAGAGCTTCTCTAAAATTCTGAGCACCCCAAGTAACTGCATATTGATGAGGACCATTATACACAACCTCACTTAAAGCATTTAAAAGTTCTTTAGGTGGATCAAAATCAGGAAAACCTTGCGAAAGATTTACTGCATTATATTCATTTGAAATTCTCGTCATTTTTCTAATTATAGATTCACTAAAAAAAGATGTTCGATTACTTAATTTTGGCATAATGCACTCCTTTATAATTTATTTTTTATTCACTCGCTTTGAGCAAAAATCGCCTAAAAATTGCATTGCTTGGACAATTACAATCAGTACAACAACGCACGTTATCATTACTGTAGTATTATAACGCTGGTAACCATACCTAATTGCTAAATTTCCTATACCACCGCCACCAACAGTACCCGCCATAGCTGAGAATCCAATAAGAGAAATAGCTGTTATAGTTATTCCATTTATAAGCTGTGGAAGTGCCTCAGGTATTAGTATACCTGTTATTATATTGATAGCTTTAGCTCCAGAAGATACTGCTGACTCTAAAACTCCTTTGCTCACATCGCTAAAAGAAGCTTCTGCAAGTCTTGCATAAAACGCTATTGCCGAAACTGCAAGTGGTACTATTACAGCAGTTGGTCCAATAGTTGTATGCACAATTAGTTTACTAAGTGGTATTAGAAGTACCAAAAGTATTATAAATGGTATTGATCTTATCATATTTATGATAAACCCTGAAATTTCATTTAGCACTCTATTTTTAAAAAATAATTGGTTAGAGGTTAGAAAAAGTAAAAGTCCAAGGATTCCTCCAATTATAATTGCAGCTATTAATGATACCGAAACCATAAGAAAGGTTTCATTAAGTGCTAATGTTAGTTCTTCAAAAAGGTTGAAATTACTAGATGTCATAGTTTACCACCTCCACACTATATGTACTCATTTCTAGGTATTTAATAGCATCTTTTATATCTTCATCACTGCCACTGATATTCAAATACAATATACCTACTGGTAAATCTCTTATATACTCGATTTTTCCATGAAGTATATTAAAAATAACATTGTATTTAGTCGTAAGCGTAGATAATACTGGCTCCGTAGCAGTTTCCCCAATATATTTTATTCTTACAATAATTCCTTTTAAACTTTTCACAATCTCAATAGGTAGTTCAAATTTAGAGGAGTATTCCAAAAGTTGTTTTGTGAATTCATGTTTTGGTTTAGTAAATAGATCGTAGACTAAACCCTCCTCAACGACCTTACCTTTATCCATAACTGCAACCCTATTACATATAGCTTTTATAACCTCAAGTTCATGAGTTATAACCACAATAGTTATTCCAAATTCTTCGTTTATATCGCGCAGGAGCTTTAAAATTGCTGCAGTAGTTTCAATATCAAGGGCTGAAGTAGGCTCGTCACATAATAATATTTGTGCATTATTTGCTAAGGCTCTTGCTATTCCCACTCTTTGTTTTTGTCCTCCACTTAATTTTGAAGGGTAAGAATCTATTTTATCCATTAATCCAACAACCTTAAGAAGTTCATTAACTCTAGTCTTTATTTCATCTTTAGAAATACCTGCAGCCTTAAGGGAAAATGCAATGTTTTCATAAACAGTTTTACTTTCAGCCAAATTAAACAGCTGAAAAATCATGCCTATTCCCCGTCTTAATTTTCTTAATTCATTGCCCTTATAATTTACAATATTTTTATTATCAACTATTATTTCTCCGCTTGTTGGTTTCTCAAGCAAATTAATTGTTCTTAGTAAAGTACTTTTTCCGGCGCCACTTGAACCAATAATACCAAATATTTCTCCTTTTTTAATTTGGAGAGATACATCTGACACAGCATTAAGTTCATGATTCTTTTGCCTAAATTTTACACTGACATTTTTAAGCTTTATCATAAGACTACTCCTCCTTTAATAAGAATGAAGATTATGAATCTTTATTTTATTTTTTTATTTTATCTAATTAATAATTAGCTGGTTTTTGGAAAGCACCGTATTGTCCTTTTGGATCATCTATTACTGATTTAAATTTATCGGATTTTACTATCTCTAATATATCTTTTGAAAGCTGAGCATCTACATCTGCTGTTCTTACTGCTATAACATTTAGATATCCATCAGTAAGTTTCTCATTATATAAGGCATCGCTTGGATTAAGTCCTGCACCTATTGCGTAATTACCAGGTACAACTGCTAAGTCTGCGCTGTCGAGAGTCCTTGGAAGTTGTGGTGCTTCTACAAGCTTAAATTCTAGTTTTTTAGGATTCTCCGCTATGTCTTTTTCTGTTGCTATTGCTACGTCTGCCTTAGGATCCATTTTAACAAGTCCTGCAGCTACAAGCACTTTTAATGCTCTTGATAAATTTGTCACATCGTCTGGCAACGTAACTAATGCTCCCTCTTTTAACTCATCTAAAGACTTAGCAGTATTTGAATAAAGTCCCATACCTACAGTTGGTACTTTTGTAATTGCTGTTAACTCTAATTTATTTTCAGCGGCAAATTTTTCAAGGTAAACAGTATGTTGGAACAGATTAACATCAATTTCCTTGTTTGCAAGTGCCTTATTAGGTTGAACATAATCACTAAATTCCTTAACCGTAACCTTATAACCCTTTGCTTCTAATGAAGGCTCTATTGCATCTTTAAACATGTCCCCATAAGGCCCAGCACATACACCTACTACTATTTCTTTTGATGTTGCATTTATTGTTGTAGTTTTTGAGTCAGTACCCTTTCCACATGCTATTAAACTTAAAGCTAGTGTCGACGCCACCCCTATTGATAATATTTTTTTAAGTCTCATTTAAATCAGCCTCCCATTTTATATTGTTTATAATTATATATTCAAGTAATTACTATGTCAATAGGATTACTTGAATATATTCAGTTGTAGGTAGCATTCCGGAGGATGCCGAAGCTCTCTATTCTATTTTACTAGTTAAGTTATTAACATCCAAATATCACATTTATCTTATAAAAAATCAATAACCTATTTACTTTACACGGACAAGTTGTATAATTTAGTAAAGAGCTTACATGTGTAAGTCATATAAGAGCAATACTACTATACCATTAAATGATTTTTTTCATGTAAATAAGAACGTAGTGGTGAAGTAGTTTCTGGTGGGAGCGTGGGTTACGTAAACGGTTAACCTAATAATACAACAAGGAGATTTTAGTAATTATGTTAATTCAAAATAATAGTAAACTCGTTATAATAGGTGATTCAATTTCTGACTTTGAACGTGCTAGACCAGCAGGCGAAGGATTATTTGGTGCAATTGGAAAAAGTTATATATCATTAATTGATGCGTTTTTAAAAACTACATATCCTATGGCGAGAATTCGAGTGGTTAATATGGGTACAGGTGGAGATAATGTCAAAGCTATTAAAAACAGATGGAATACTGATGTTGTAGATCTAAAGCCCGACTGGCTTGCTATCCAAATTGGAATAAATGACGTTTGGCGTCAGTTTGATTCACCATTAATCACAGAATCCCATGTTTATATTGATGAATATGAAAAAACATTAAACAATCTTGTTGAAAATACAATTTCTAAAGTTAACGGCTTGATACTTATGACACCCTTTTTTATGGAAACTAATAAAAAAGATCCTATGCGCGCCAAGATGGATGAGTATGGTGCTATAGTTAAAAAAATAGCTAAAAAGAATAATGTAATCTGCGTAGATCTGCAAGCTGCATTTGACTCCTATCTACAGTATTACCACCCAGTATCTATTACTTGGGATAGAATTCATCCCGATACAGTTGGGCATATGATTATTGCAAAAGCATTTTTAAATTCAGTAGAGTTTGATTGGAGTAAAATGTAACAAACTGAAAAACTTAAGAACTATAAAACAAGTAGGCCCATTATAACGTAATTGTTATAATGGGCCTACTGTTTACATAACTCCATAAGATTACTATTTAATAATTATTGTATCTTTTTAAATGAAAGAAGTTTAATACAAGCTCAATTACTAAGATCTAAATATTACACTTTCCTTATTAAACATGTGTCTTGCTAAAATAATAGCAAGTATCGTATAAACTATAGACCATCCTATTGTTATTCCTATATGTCCATAATTATAAATTCCACTTGTAAGTTCCTTAACCACCGAGCTTACGTTGATTAGTGGTATACTAAAATTAAGAAAAGGTATGTTTTTTGCTTCCGTAAACATAGTTCCGTAAGCTGCAAACATAGGGACAATTGAAAATGGCACCATATAAGTTTGAGCTTCCTTAAAGNAACGAGCATATATACTTACCGCTAGTTCAATAGCACCAAAAAACATTGTTGTAATTATTGTTATTACTCCAATTAAGGCTATTGCTTTATAACTTAGACCAATTGAAGAACTTCCACTTGCAAACATTCCACCGGGAATTTTCATTGAAATTAGAAGACCAATCATTGAGCATACTGATACTAAAAATCCCATTATTGTTATAGCAAAAAGTTTTCCTGTTAAAATGTAATGTCTTCCAGCTTTTGTTGTAAGGAGCGGTTCAAGTGTGCCTCTCTCCTTCTCCCCTGCCCCTAGATCTGTAGCCGCGGCTAAGGTTCCTGTTGCACTATAAAGAAGAACAAATATAGGAATTAACATGCCAAGGAGCATTTGGCTACCTGCGCTTTCTTCCTTTTGAAAACTTGATTTTTCAACTATTATCGGCGTTAATATAGTTACATCGATATTTTTTTGCGTTAGTCTACTTGTGATTACTTGTTTACTTAAAACATCGATTGTATCCGTTATCTTACTAAGGGCCATAGACGATTTTTGACTTGTATTGTCATAGAAAATTTTCAACCCCGAGGTATTTCCACTTGAAATGCTAGAGTCAAAATCCTCTGGTATTTCTAAAAACAACAGTGCTTTTCCATCCTTTACCGTAGCTTGCCCATCATTGCTAGTTTCAAATTTAATAGTTTTATCTTTTTTTAGAATTGTTCCAAGACTACTATTACCCTTATCCACCATTACAATCCTTGTATTTTCATTAACATCACTCTCTACGTTATTCATGGTTTTCCCCATGAGATAGCTAAGTGCAGGCATTAATAAAAGTGGAATAAGCAAACTCACTATTAACGTCTTTTTATCGCGTAGCATATCCCTAAGTTCTTTAACTAATATTACACTAATTAATTTATTCATGACTACCTCCAATAAGTTTAACAAAAATATCTTCCATATCTTCATTATCATATTTAACTTTTAGTGAACTTATTGTTCCGCACTCCACTACTTTTCCTTTATGAATTATTACAACCCTATCACAAAGCTTCTCAACCTCGCGCATACTGTGGCTTGAGAAAACTATTGCCTTATCCTCTGACTTACACTTAAATATAAAATCTTGGATAAGCCTTGTAGCAGAAACATCAAGACCAGTGCTAGGCTCATCAAATAACATAACCGAAGGATTATGAACTATGCTTCTTGCAATTGCAACTTTTTGCTTCATACCTCTTGAAAATTTTCCTACCCTTTTATCAATAAATTCATCCATTTCAAGTTCTTGTACGAGTTCTTCAATACTCTTATTTGCCTCACTTGTGCTCATCCCATTTAACTGAGCAAAATACATTATATTTTCTCTTGCGGAAAGCCTGTCATATAGACCAACCTCGCCACCAAACAAAATCCCGATTTCTCCTCTAATACTCTCAGGCTCCTTTATTAAATCGTGACCTGCAATTTCACCTTGGCCGTCTGTTACCTTAAGCATAGTTGCAAGCATTCTCATTATAGTTGTTTTCCCAGCCCCATTTTCTCCGATGAGACCTAATATTTCTCCCTTCTTAACTTCAAAAGAAACTCTATCCACCGCTGTGAAACTTTTAAACTTCTTAGTAAGGTTTTTTACCTGTAGCAATTTAATTCCCCCTAGCGTAAAATTATTAATATATATAATACAAAATAAACATCCTCATTTATATATATTATATACTATATTATTCATATTTACGTAAAAATTAGCAATTTAGATATCAATTCAGTCTCATATCAAAAGAAAAATCTAGCATTTTTTTATTATGCTAGATTTTTCTTCATGTTTTTGCAACTAATTCTTTGTGTTTTATATTTTATCTAAAATCATATATTATTATCCCATTTTCACCTTCGTTAATTAAATTGAAAGGCTCCAAGGGTAAATCCAGCACCACTATGATTCAAAGAATCGAATAAATTCTCACATTTACTTAAGTCATTAATGGCTTCTTTGTAAATTTTTAAAATTTTTCTTAGATTATTGGTATCATAATGGCACCCATCAATTCTAAAATGGTTTACGCCAATATCATTAAGCTCTTTTAAAAATGGAAGATAACAAAGCTCTTTATAAAGCGTCATATGATTTCTACCGTAGTTATCTCGGTATACTGGATGTTCATGTTCTTTATCATCAACTAGAACTAATACGTTGCNCGCAGCGTTTAAATTATTTTCACTATTTTAATTTTCTTTTTTGTTCTTTTTTATGAATTTATGTAATAAACATATTGTAGAAGAAACAAAAACAAACAAAAGCAATAAAAAACTAACAAATTACAGGAAGGCGATAATATGATTCCAGCAGAAAGAGAAAATTATATATTGGAGAAATTAAAGCAAAATACAATCGTTAAGGTTGAAGAATTAGCGCAAGAATTTAACGTTAGTCTTATGACTGTTAGAAGAGATTTAGATAGACTTCAAGAAAGAGGCTTGTTATATAGAAGTCACGGTGGTGCTGTTCAAAGGGAAATTTATCCATTGGAGCAGGCTTATGATATTAAAAAGATAAACAATATAGATATAAAAATGAAAATTGCAGCAAAAGCACTAACTTTAGTTAATGATGGAGATACCATTTTTTTAGACGCAGGAACAACTACATTTGAGCTATCTATGTTACTTAAAGTAAAAAAAGATATTACTGTAATAACAAATGATTTAAAAATAGCACTTGAATTGTATCAAAACAATATACAAACCTATATCATTGGTGGAAAAATACAACAAGAAACAGGAAGTATAATAGGCCCAAAAGCAGAAGAATTCATCGATAATATAAGAGTTAATATTTCATTTTTAGGTACTTCAGGTATAAATAGCGAAGGATACTTAACTACTCCTACTTTTGAGAAGTCAGTTTTAAAAAGAAAATTAATTAAATGTGCTTCTTATGTAGTAGTACTTGCGGACAACAGTAAGTTTAATAGAGAATCTTTTGTAAATATTGTATCCATAACTGATATGGACGCTATAGTTACAGATAAACAATTTAAAGGAGAATATTTGAAACTATTAGAAGAAAACAACGTAAATGTTGTCATTGTTTGATCTTGATTTATGGGGGGATATATATTGAAATACGTTGTTATTGCAGATGATCTTACAGGAGCGAATGCTACAGGCTCTTTATTAAAAAAATTAAAATTAAGAACAGTAACACTTATGGATTCTACCGATAGAAGTAATGTTGATATATTTCGCGCTGACGCGATAGTGTGCTCAACAGATAGTAGAGGCATGACGCAGCAAGAAGCATATAATAAGGTTTTCGCAACTATTCAAAACCTTAAGAATGATGAAGTAAAAGTGTATAATAAAAGGATTGATAGTACTTTAAGAGGCAACCTTGGAGCAGAAATTGATGCTATTTTAGACGGTTTAGGAGATGATAGAATAGCTATTATAGTTCCTGCCTTTCCAGATGCTCAAAGAATTGCTGTAGGTGGGTATCTCTTAGTTAATGGTATGCCACTTCAAGAAAGTGATGCAGCAAAAGATCCTAAAAAGCCTATTAATACATCAATAATTAAAGATTTAGTAAAGCAGCAAACTAAATATAATATAGGCACAATTAATCTAGATATAGTTTGTGCAGGGAAAGAAGCTATAAAGAAAAGTATTACTGAAATTAGTGATAAGGGAAATCGTTTAATAATATTAGATACTGTTACAAATAATAACTTAGATAATATCGCAAAAGGTTTAGTAGAAACAGGTATAAAATTTGTAACCATCGATTCAGGCCCATTTACAGCAGCTGTTACAAAAGAATATATAAGATTAAGCCAAGATTTAGTAAAAAGCAAAAAAGTTTTAATGGCTATTGGAAGTATTACTAATACTACTAAAATTCAACTAGAAAGAATAACAAGTGATTTAGATGTATTTAAAGTAGATATTATTACTAAAAGATTGGTAAATAGTTCAGAAGAGAGAGACGCTGAAATATCAAGAGTTGTTATTGAAATAGTAAAAAATCAAAGTGAAAAAAAAGTACTATGTGTGGCTATAGATTCTATAAGTCCAGATACTAGAGTTAATTTGGATGAAGTAGCCTTAGAAAAAAATACAACTAAGGAAAGCCTATCACAAATTATTAATGATTCTATTGCTGAAATAAGCTCGATTATCTTAAAAAGCATTCCCGATATTAATGGAATATTCAGTAGCGGTGGAGATATAAGTGTAGCAGTATGCAAGAAATTTAAATCGGCTGGATTAGAGTTAATTGGAGAAGTGATTCCCCTTGCAGCCTATGGAAAATTTATAGGTGGGAGTTTCCCGAATTTAAGCATTGTAAGCAAAGGTGGCATGGTTGGTGATGTAGATGGAATGAAAGTTTGCATTAAATACCTTTTAGATGCAATTAATATGTAACTTAGAGTTTATAAATATATTTGAGTTAAAGAGGAGGATAAATAATGAATACAAAACCATTAATAGGAGTACCTATAGGTGACCCAGCAGGTATAGGCCCAGAAATTGTTGTAAAGTCTTTATTTGATGGTAAGGTATACGATAAATGTAGACCAATATTAATCGGAGACAAAGGGGTTATAGAACAAGCTTTAAAATTTTGCAAACTGGATTTAAAAATTAATGTAGTAAATAATGCAAATGATGGCAAGTACATTTTAGGAACTATCGATTTAATAGATTTAAACAATGTAGATATTAACGAATTAAAAATTGGTAAAGTTCAAGCATTAGGCGGTAAAGCTGCCTTTGAATATATTAAAAGATCAATAGAAATGGCTATGTCAAACGAGATTGATGCTATTGCAACTACTCCTATAAATAAGGAATCTTTAAAAGCAGCGAACATTAATTACATCGGGCACACTGAAATATTTGCAGATTTAACTAATACAAAAGACCCACTAACAATGTTTGAAGTAAGAGGCATGAGGGTATTTTTCCTAACAAGACACGTTTCTCTTAGAAAAGTCTGTGACTTAGTGACAAAAGAAAGAGTTTTAGATTATATAATAAGGTGTACTCAGGCGCTTAAAAAACTTGGCATTACTGATGGCACAATGGCTGTTGCAGGATTAAATCCTCACAGTGGAGAACATGGATTATTCGGAGATGAAGAAATGACTGAAATTATGCCCGCAATTGAAGAGGCAACAAAAATGGGATACAAAGTAGTAGGACCTATAGGTGCAGATTCAGTATTCCATTTAGCATTACAAGGTAGATTTAATTCTGTACTATCCTTATATCATGACCAAGGACATATAGCTACTAAAACTTTAGATTTCGAAAAAACTATAGCAATAACTGGAGGAATGCCTATATTAAGAACATCTGTAGACCATGGAACTGCTTTTGATATTGCAGGAACAGGAATAGCTAGTGCAGTAAGTATGATTGAATCCATACTTCTAGCTGCTAAGTACTCTCCGAATTTCAAAAGATAAACACAGCTAATATTAAGATGGAGTTTTTACTCCTTCTAGATATTAGGAATTCTTATTTACAGCCTTTTGAAAACGTTATCTATATTAGTTATTAAAAATATTTAATCAAGATAAGGAGGGAAATTTAAATGGTAAACACCGTAGCTGGAAGTCAAATGATTATTGGGCTTCTCATAGGTATAACAATATTAGTTTTTCTAATTATTAAAACAAAGATACACACATTTTTGGCACTGATAATAGCAGCGGTTGTAACTGGTCTTGTTGGTGGAATGCCTTCAACTAAAGTACTAGAGGCAATATCGCAGGGTTTTGGAGGCACCCTTGGAAGCATAGGTATCATAATTGGTTTTGGTGTAATGATGGGACAGCTTTTTGAGGTCTCAGGTGCAGCGAAAAAAATGGCAAAAACATTTATTAAAATCCTCGGTAAAAACCGTGAAGAGTTAGCCTTAGCAATAACAGGTTTCATAGTATCTATTCCAATATTTTGTGACTCAGGTTTCATAATCCTAGCTCCACTTGCAAAAGCAATATCAAGAAAAACCAAAAAGTCAGTAGTAGGTTTAGGCGCTTCCCTTGCACTTGGACTTGTTATTACTCACAGTTTAGTACCACCTACACCAGGTCCAGTAGGCGTTGCTGCCCTCTTTGGAGTAAGTGTTGGAAGCTTTATATTATGGGGAATTGTTTTATCTATTCCAATGATGTTAGTTGGGTTAGTTTATACTAAATATATAGGCAAACAGATATACCAAATACCAGGTGAAGAAGAAGATACATGGTTAAGACCGAAATATCAGGAGCCAGTTTATGATTCTGAAAATGAAAATGATGATAAAAAATTACCATCTACATTCATGGCTTTTGCACCGATAATAATTCCAATAATTTTAATTTTAATAAACACAATATTAAGTGCTCTTATCACAGAAAAAATAATACAATCAAGCAGTATTACTAATGTATTTATATTCATAGGCACTCCAGTAATAGCTGTTGGTTTAGCCTTAATCGTAGCTATTTATGGACTCGCAGGAAATATGAAAAGGCAAGACGTTATTAATCAAATGGAAAAAGGTATAAAATCAGCTGGTATAATTATATTGGTTACAGGTGGTGGTGGAGCTCTAGGAATGGTACTTCGTAACAGTGGAACTGGGGATTACATTGCTAAGTTAATTGTTGATTCCCATATGCCTGCTATATTACTACCATTTATAATAGCATCTCTTGTTCGTTTAATACAAGGAAGTGGTACTGTAGCTATGATTACAGCGGCTTCAATTACCGCTCCAATAATACTTGCATTAGACGTAAACCCACTCTTTGCAGCTCTTGGAGCTTGTATTGGCTCATTATTATTCTCTTACTTTAATGATAGCTTCTTTTGGGTGGTTAACCGTTCACTTGGAATTAAAGAAGGTAAAGAACAATTAAGAGTATGGTCAGTAACAACAACTATAGCTTGGGCTGTAGGCTTAGTTGAGCTCATAATTGTTAATGCTATATTTTAATTAAAACAAAGAGCACATAAGGATTTAATTTTCCTATGTGCTCTTATCTCTTTATATCTATTTCGTAGATCTATTAGTATCTTATAATATTAGAGCATGCAGCATATAAAATATCCGTGGCACTTTTATCTTGTAAATACCAATTCAGTCTTAGAAGATAGATATTCATTATAACTATATCCCTCTTCATTAAATTCTTTCAGTTCCCTTTCAATCATAATCTTATTTTCTATAATAAACCGACTCATAAGTCCTCTTGCCCGCTTAGTGTAAATAGTTATGCCCTTATAAACGCCATTTTTATATTCCTTAAATACTGGTGTTATCGCCTTAACATTTATTTTATTCATATCTATTACGCAGGAATATTCTTTTGAAGCTAAATTTATTAGGATGTTATCATTTTGCCTTTTCAGCTCTTTTTTAAGATAAATAGTAAGTCTATTATTCCAAAAGCTATATAAATCATTACCTCTCCTATTTTTCATCTTAATTCCCATTTCTAACCTATAAGGCTGAATTAAGTCAAGGGGCCTTAGCACGCCATATAATCCCGAAAATATTCTTAGGTGATCATTTGCAAAAGATAACTGCTCCTCACTTAACTCGGCTGCACTTATCCCTTGATATACTGCGCCATCATACGCTAATAACGCTTGTTTACCATTAGATAAGTTATGTTCTTTTTCCCACATAATATGTCTCATAAAATTCATCTCTGCAAGGTCACTGTTCACTTTCATTAATCCTTCCATGTCTTGCGGAGAATATTTTATAAGTTCTTTAATTAATGAACTTGCTTCTTTTATAAATATAGGCTCTGTATATATATTAGTATTAAGCGCTTTTTCCATTTTTAAAGTTTTTGCTGGTGATAATATGATAATCATTAGTAACTCACCTCAACATAATTATATCATAGTATTTTTATAAGTACCTATTTAGAAACTATAAGCTAGAAAAGTGCGTACTTGTATTAATAATACCTATGCCTTAAAATGGTATTATATATTAGAAATGGATCTACAGAATTATGTTAGTTCTTATTACATATTATAAAGTTATAATAAATATAAAATTAAAGTGAGGTATTAAAATGAAAGTATTACTTATTAATGGAAGTCCGAAAGTTGACGGCTGTACTTATACTGCCTTATGTGAGGTAGCAAATGAACTAGAGAAAGAAAATATTGAAACTGAAATTTTCCATGTTGGAACTAAANCTATTCGTGGTTGTACGGCCTGTGGTGGTTGTTATAATGATTCTGGCAAATGTGTATTTAATGACGACACTGTAAATATTGCTTTAGAAAAAGCTAAAGCGGCAGATGGTTTTATTATTGGTTCTCCTGTGCATTATGCAAGTGCATCTGGTCAAATAACTTCTTTCTTAGACAGATTTTTCTACGCCGGAGATGGTTTTCAATATAAACCCGGTGCTGCAATTGTAAGCTGCCGTCGTGGTGGAGCAATAGGGGCCTTTGATCAATTAAATAAATACTTTACTATTTCAAATATGCCTGTTGTATCCTCTCAATACTGGAATATGGTTCATGGGAATACTCCGGATGAAGTAAAACAAGATTTAGAAGGAATGCAAACTATGAGAACCTTAGGCAAGAACATGGCTTGGCTCTTAAAATGCATAAATGCAGGTAAAAAGTCAGGTGTTACATTCCCACAAAAAGAGCCTAGAATAGGTACCAATTTTATACGTTAATTTTAAAAGTGCCTACATCAAAATAGAAATTACTTTTATTTTGATATAGGCATTTTTAATCCTAGCATGGTCGCATAACCCTTAAGCTAAAAACTTTATCTAATGCTTTTCCTATATTTAAAAGGAGTTGTTCCAGTAATCTTTTCAAATTTTTCTATAAAGCAGTCAGCCTTCTTATATCCAAGTTTTTCAGAAATTTCATAAATCTTAAAATCAGTATTTATCAAAAGTTCTTTAGCTTTTTTTATTCTATAGTTATGAAGGTAGTCTGTAAAAGAAACATCATATTTTTTCTTAAAAATTTGTCCTAGATAAGCGGAATTAATATATAAAGATTGAGCTACTTCCTTAAGACTTATACTTTTAGAATAATTTTCATGAACGTAATTTTCTACATCAAAAAGTATACCATGAGACTGATTTCGCCTCAAATTATTGATAAATTTAGAACATTCATTGGAAAAGGTTTTTATACTATCCTTGATTTCAGATAAAGTCATAAAATCGTCAAAATCAAAATTTGAACCATACTTTAAGATATCAGTAGTTTCACCATTCATTTTTGAAACAATCTTTACAATTTGATACACCAAAAAATTTATATTTATGTATAACAATTTTAAATCAATTAGGTTACTGTTTGCTTCATCAAAAGCATTATCAATTATATCAACAATTCCTGCGTTATTTTTATTTTCAATAGCCTCAACCAAATCATCAAAGTCGAATATCTCGTTAAATTTACTACAAAATCGTAAATCTTTAATATCATCATAATAAATAACCTTGAAATTATTCTTATAAAATCTAATGCTATGAGTGAATATCGCTGAATCATAAGATTTTCTTAAAAAAAACAGTTCATTTACAACTTTACCTACATATATATAAATTTTTTTATTAACTTTAATAGTCAGTTGGGTATAAATTAACTCCACAAAATAACTTATATCATTTTTATAGTTTATTAAAAGGTTTTCAGTAACTATAATTCCATAGTTTACTGTATTACCGTAAGAGTAATCATCCACTAACAAATTCAACTTATACTCTTCCCCCAATATCTCCACTAAACAATTTATTATGTAAGAATTATCTTTTTCCGTTTCCTCCGTTTGTTCATTTTCCAGATTATCTGATTTTTCCACATGTATCATTAAATACCTAAAGTAACCAGTATCACCTACGTTTAGAAATTTTTTCACATTATCTACTGATTCT
>JGI24143J45723_1000217_pt1 | contig 31385 bp, 18 predicted proteins | sample BarGraIncu00432A_FD_45723 | JGI IMG/M metagenome (IMG submission 45723) | reverse complement strand
GGGAACTGCAATTCAATGCCGTGTTACGACCGAAGATCCCAAAAACCATTTTATGCCAGATACCGGACGACTGGATGTTTATCGAACCGGCAGTGGTTTTGGAATTCGGCTTGATGCAGGAAACGGCTTTACCGGAGCGGAAATTTCCCCTTATTATGATAGCTTATTGGTTAAAAGTACATCTTTTTCCAGAAACTTTGAGGATGCCAGACGAAAAGCCGTTCGAGCACTTAAAGAAATGGACATTGAAGGAGTGCAGACAAATAAAGATTTTTTAATCAATGTGCTCCAGCATCCAATGTTTATTCATGGAAATTGCGATACAAAATTCATTGATGATCATCCGGAATTATTTAATATTGAAGAACAAAAAAGTGAAGGGACCAATGTTCTTCGTTATTTTGGAAATATTATTGTTAACGAAACATTTGGAAACAAACCGGATTTCGACGAACCTTATATTCCCGAAATTCCAGTTGATACAAACTTAATTGGAACCAAACAAATCCTGGATGAACAGGGACCAGATGGTTTAGTTAAATGGGTTAAAAATCAGAATAAACTTTTGCTTTGTGATACCACCTTTCGGGATGCTCATCAGTCCATCGTTGCAACCCGGGTCAGAAGTCGAGACATGATTAAAATAGCCAGAGAAACGGCAGCTTTGGCTCCAGATCTGTTTTCATTGGAAATGTGGGGAGGAGCAACCTTTGATGTTGCCTATCGCTATTTAAAAGAATCACCATGGAGACGGTTGGATGAATTAAGAAAGCGTATTCCCAATATTTGTTTCCAGATGCTTCTGCGAGGAGCGAATGCGGTCGGGTATAAAAATTACCCTGATAACGTCATCCGTGCTTTTGTTCAGGAATCAGCAAAAAACGGGATTGATGTTTTCCGTATTTTTGACTCGCTAAACTGGATGGACGGAATGAAAATTTCCATTGAAGAAGTATTGAAAACAGGAAAAGTCGCAGAAGTCAGCATGTGCTATACTGGCGATATTCTGGATGAATCACGAACAAAATACAACTTGGATTATTATGTTAAAATGGCTCATGAAATTGAAAAAACAGGCGCTCACATTTTAGCTATTAAAGATATGTCAGGATTGCTAAAACCAGCGGCTGCACATAAGTTGATTAAAACTTTAAAAGAAGAAGTGAACATACCGATTCATCTTCATACCCATGACACAACAGGAAATGGTGTTGCCACTGTCCTTATGGCATGTATGGCCGGCGTTGATATTGCCGATGCGGCGTTTAATGGAATGAGTGGATTAACATCTCAGCCGGCTCTAAATTCAATCGTTGCAGCATTGAAAAACACCCCAAGAGATACCGAATTAAATGAGGATGATCTTCAATTACTATCAGATTATTGGGGAACAACCCGACAAGTATACGGTAATTTTGAATCAGAAATGAAATCAGGATCCACAGAGATTTACAAATATGAAATTCCCGGTGGACAGTATTCAAATCTGAGAGCACAGGTGGAAAGTTTTGGCTTGGGCCATAAATTTAAAGAAGTAAAAAACAAATACAAGGAAGCCAACCTGATGTTGGGGGATATTGTAAAAGTAACGCCAAGTTCTAAAACGGTTGGGGATTTAGCAATTTTTATGGTTCAAAATGATTTGACGGCTGATAACATTAAAATAAAAGGTAAAGATCTCGCTTATCCTGATTCACTGGTTGACTTTTATAGCGGTATGATTGGTCAGCCGGAAGGCGGATTTGATCCTGAACTGCAAAAAATTGTTTTAAAGGGAATTGAACCGATTACCGTACGGCCGGGGGCTTTGCTTCCAGACGAAGACTTTGATGCAATCCGAAAAGAATTCAAAGATGAGTACGATTATGAATTGAATGATCGTGAAGTGCTTAGTGTAGCTCTGTATCCTAAAGTGTTTCGGGAATACTTGGATTTCATTCAGGATTATGGTGATTTTATGCGTATGGAAAGTCATGCTTTCTTCTTTGGACTTAAAAAAGGCGAAGTCATCGATGTGGAAATATCCAAAGGGAAGCGTCTGATTATTAAATTTGTTAACATGGGAGTTCCGAACGATGAGGGAATGTGTCCTGTCATGTTTGAGGTAGATGGATTCCGAAGAGAAATTTACATTGAAGACAAACGAAGCCTTTCTGCAAAACAAAAAGTGACGATGCTTAAAGCAGATCCAAAGAATAAAAAACAAATCGGATCAGGTATTCCTGGAACTGTGCTTAAAGTACTCGTAAATGAAGGGGATATCGTTGTTAAAAATCAGGCATTGGTTATTGTTGAAGCTATGAAAATGGAAACAGAAATGGTGGCCAGTGAAGACGGCGTTGTAAAAAGTATTTATGTTTCAGAAGGACAGAGTGTTCAATCCGGAGAACTGGTTGTCGAAATGGAATAAGTTCATTTTTAACTAGTATTGGTATGGAAAGAGTGATTAAATAAAAAAAAGAGTTGTTGTCTGATGATGTTTAATCAGATAACAACTCTTTTAAATTTCAAGAAATGACAGTAACAGATACAGGAAGGCTCACTGAAGTGGTTGAAGAGCGACCAGCTTCTGTGTTTGTGATTTCCACATAATAATAGGTGGTGCCAGTAGTGTCAGGGGCATTAAAATTATGTGTTTTACCAGTTGCTCCGGGGATTGCTGTTCCCTCCGCACTGATTGCTTCAGTGCGCGAAAACCATTGGTAGGTTAAGGTTCCGCCGTTATCGACATTGGCTTCCACAGAAAGGGAAACAGGGGAGCTGGCAGATGTGGAAATACTGGTGGGCTGAGAGGTTATTTTAGGCATTTCAGCCAGAGCTGCAGGATCAGCCGGATTATAACTGGTCACAACAATGCCGGCCAGCCTGGTGACAGGCTCGGCATTTTCAGCAGTTAAAGTACAGTAATAGTAAATGGTACCCGAGGTTGTTGATTGATCGGGATCATAAGATGAGCCGGTTGCACCATCAAGGGTCGTGTCAACATTTCCAATACGTTGGAACCATTGGTAACTTAGCGTTTTACCCTCAGTTACTGTTGCGTCGCAAGAGAGTGGAGCAGGGTTGCCATTTAAGTAAATGCGTTGGGAAGTTAGAACAGAGCTAATCGTAATAACCGGCTGAGATTTCACCGTTAATTTTATCTTTGGTTGGATGTTATCGAAATTATAATACCCTCCTGGCATAATTAATGTACCGACATAGGTTGTTTCACCAACTTTTTTATTATCGGCAGATTCAGGAGTCCAGGTTACTGAACAGGAGAAGGTATTGTTACTGCCATAACCGCGTATCATCACACTAACAGGAAGAGTGTAATTTTCGTTGTATGCAATGGATTCAGAAATATTGTTATTGACAGCATCAATAGTATCAATCATTGTTACAGCTGTGATATTGGTTTTAACCGTTACTTTACAGAAATCTGTTTTATCACCATCCTGGGTTCTGGCAACGATCATGACTTCTCCGTTAGAAATCGGTGTTACAAGACCATTGCTGACGGTGGCAATGGTCGGATTAGCAGATTCCCAATAAACATTTTTATCGGTCGCATTTTCTGGACGAATGTCGGCATTTAAAGTCAAAGTGCTGCCCATGAAAATATCCGCTTCAACCGGTAAAACTTGAATACTTGTAACGGAAACAGAGTCAGAATTAACAGGGGTGTCAACAGCGAGGTTATCATATTTGGGATTGATAAGATTACTTGAATTACCGGATTCGGCATACCAGGCAGTATTATCGGTTAAAGATGCGGCAGTACCTGATGTACCAGAAGTCTTTGCGGTACTTGTTGTGCTTGTTTTTGAAGTATTTGTAGATATCATCAGACCACCAGTCGGATCATTGGACAATGGTGCGGTTGTAATGTTAATGGTTCCTGGTGTAATGGTACCGGTAAGATTTGATGCATTATTGGTAGTCGCACTGGTTACGCTGCCGGAACCGCTAATTTCTACAAGTGCATCAGTACCAAGGGAAGCAATGGTTGCGTTGTTGCCAAGTGTCACGGTCGTACCGCCCCCGGCGCCAGTTATAATCAGTGAACCAACATTTGCATTAATGGTCAGCATAATCTTTGATTCCGTCTGTATTTTTTCCACAGTAGCATTGGCTACAAGTGTTGAGCCGGCAGCATCTGATCCAAAGGTTACTGATTTTGTAGGTGTGTTTAGAATAATATCAGCGATTCCGTTTGCCTGAATTGTTGAAATGGTTCCGTTATCCTGGGAAGTGATGGCAGTACGACTGGCAGTTTTTTCCACAATCAGGTTTGTGATTTTGCTTTTTTCACTGGCCACAATGGTGCAGGGCGATTTAGCATCAAGTGTGTCAATTCTTGCATCGCCAAGCAGGATGATTTTAACACCTTGTTTATCAACAGTAACCTTTTGGTAGGAGCCATTGTTGAGATAAATGGTATCCCCTCCATAGACAAATAATTCTCCATTGACATCACAGGATGTAAGATGAATTTCACCATCGATAATGGAGTCAGCAATGGAAACATTACCAGTGAAGGTTGCATTTTCAATGGTTACACCGGAAGCGGTAATCTCAGCATTTTTGTAGGTTTCCTTCGCGGTGTAAGTACCCGCCTCGTTATAGGATTTCATTTCGCTTCCTACTTGGCCACTGTCTCGGAAAAATATGATTGCGGTAAGGAGAACAAGTAAGATAATAATAATAGAAATAAACGGTTTCTGTTTCATGACATTCCTTCCCTCTTTTTTTAATGTAGTGTATCGGTATACCTACATTAGACTTAGTTTAAGTGGTGTAATTCTACCACATTTTATGGAGAATGTAAATAGAATGTAAACAACTTGTAAAAGAAATTTGCGGCATTGTAAAAGAAAACAAAATAAAGCATCGAAGATACTTCTAACTATTGACAAATAGTGATTATAACGACTATTATTAATCTTTTAATTAAAGTAATTAGGCGGAAAAAAGGTTAGTAAGTGAATATAAATTAACATTTTATATGATTGCGCAGAAAAAAGTAATATGTTATGATGTAAAGAAATTCATAGATTTGAGGGCTGATATGAAAAATAAAATCATTTTGTCGGCGGATACAACTAGTTTAGATGCTCTTTATCAATTCATAAGAGACACTTTAGAGAAAGACTATATAATAGGGGCTCAAATTAGTGTGTTGGAAATGGTATGTGAAGAAATATTCACAAATATTGCAAATTATGCATATCAGGATAAGGCTAAGGATAAAAATAAAGGCGATGTGGAAATTGAGATAGAAACATCAACTAATCAGATTATATTTACTTTCAAAGACAAGGGCACTCCGTTTGATCCGCTATCTGTAAAAGAACCAGATGTCAACATGACTTTGGATGAACGTGATTATGGTGGTCTGGGGCTGCTTATGGTAAAAAAAAGTGTGGATAAAATTGAATACACTTACCAAAATGATGAAAATGTTTTTAAATTATTCAAAACAATAAAAATGTAATTTAATATAATTGAAATACGTTGAGAATTGAAATTCTATTCAGTAGAATTTTTAATTGATAGTTAAAATGATAAGCGTAAAGAGTTTTTTACGTCAAAAAAATTTAATAGAAGATGAGGAGAAAAATGAATATTGAATTTAAAAAAGAGAATGAAAATACGGTAGTGGATATGGAAGGTCGTTTGGATACAAACACGGCACCGAATTTTCAAAAAGAACTTGAAGAGTACTATAATGTACAAGGATTTAGTTTAATCCTCAATTTCGAAAAATTAGATTTTGTCAGCAGTGCCGGGCTGAGAGTTTTGCTTTTAATACAAAAAAAATCAAAAGCCTTAAGTGGAAATATGGTCATAAAAAATGTCAAACCAGAGATACAAGAGGTCTTTAATATGACCGGTTTTTCTGAAATTTTAACGATTGAATGATCGGAATCAACATGAATAAAGACTTTAAACAGGCGGAAATTATTGACGGAATATTTTTCGATTACTCTCAAAAGAGCATTCCGGAAACATTAAAAGAAATGCCTAATGAAAAATTGATACAAAGTTTTTTTGAAATGAAAAAGAATCCTGAAGTAATACAAAACGCGGTTCTTCAAGATATCCTAAAACATGCACAAAAATCTGAATTTGGTCAAAAAATGGGCTTTTCAGAAATTAAATCAGTTGATGATTTTAAAAAGAAAGTCCCGATTTCAAGCTTTGACGATTATCAATCTTATATTGAAAAGCTCAAAACGGGAGAATCAGACATTCTCTTTGATGGTGAAATGGCCAGCTTTATTGCAACAAGCGGATCCTCCGGGGTCCCGAAATTAATTCCTGAAAGTAAAAATGGCGAATTAGTAAAGGGTCTGGTCTCTCAGATCCGTGCCATTCTATTATTAATGATGGCACCGGAAGTAATGGCTCCCGGTAAAAAGGTTTTAGCCATTGCTAATCCGTCCGAATATGCTAAAACCGAAGGTGGCATTGGTATTGGTTCAGCTTCGGGGCAAGCGGCGAAGGATCTCCCATTAGAACTTCAGAAAAAGATGGTATTGCCGGTTGAATTGGTCATGGCGAAAGATCTCAGCAATGAAGCAACGGATTATCTGACCATTCGTTATGCTCTTGAAGAAAAAAATCTCGCCGGGGTGGTCTGTAGTAACATCGCTCATTTTAATATTCTTCTAAAAAAAATGAATCAATGGGCAGATGATTTATTTGAGGATATCAAGACGGGGGAAATTAATTCAAAAATCAGCATCAATGAAGGGTTAAGAACCAGCCTTGTTTCTAAACTTTACCCGAATCCAGAACGAGCTGAGGAATTGAAAGAAATTTTTGAAAAAAATAAATACAATAAATACTTAGATGTATCGAGTGTTTGGCCAGATTTTTCGGTGGTTTCCTGCTGGATGTCTGCCACTGCACAAAGAATTGTAAATGATGTAAAAAAACGTTTATCAAAGGATGTTAAATTTCTGGAGTGGGGATATGGAGCCAGCGAAGGGAAGTTTAATATACCGGATAAAGCACAGGACCCCGCTGGCCTTTGTGCTCTTTTTGGTTATTTCTTTGAATTCTTACCCATCGGGGGAAGTCAGACGCTTCAAGCACATGAATTAAAACAGGGGGAGTATTATGAACTCATTATCACCTCTTATTCAGGACTATATCGTTATAATATGAACGATATTGTTTATGTTGAAGAGTTGGATAATCAGTCCCCGAGAATTGTTTTTGTCTGTAAATCGTCAGAAAAACTTAAACTGGATGATCTTGAATTGATGGTTTATGAAATTGAGGAGACCATCAAAAAAGCCTCTGAACAACTAAATGAAGAAGTTCGTTTTTATCAGGTTCTGGTTGATGTAATTAATAGCAAACTGGTGTTTATTGTTGAACCGTTCTCTGATCGCATTCAAAGAGAAAGCTTTGAGTTGACATTAGAAACTATTTTAATGTCTCAAAATAGTGTTTATGAAATTAAACGCAGATTGAAAGAATTTGCGCCACTAGAAATCATGATCATGAAGGACGGATACCGTGATTCTTTGTTTACCCGTACCGTTTTGCCTGGCAAAAACGTGAATCAAACAAAGTTAAAAACAATTGTAGATGAACTTCCAGAGAATGATTTAATATTAAATCGGGTCGGAGGAAAAGAATGATAAAGATAATTCCAAAACTCGTGTATTCCCTCAATGTGAAAAAGGGATATGAGAAAATAAAAAAGTTTGATGAATTAACAAAAAATGCTCCAGAAGTGAACAAACAGCTGATGTTGGATTTAGTGAAAAGAAATGCCAGCACAGAGTATGGAAAAAAATATCATTTTGATCAGATTGAAACCCTGGAAACCTATAAAGAAAACGTGCCATTTTCCACATATGATGATTATGCACCTTATATTGAACGAATGATTGAAGGAGCAGAAGGTCTGATTACAAATGATCCGATTGTCCATTACGCGCTGACTTCAGGAAGTGTCGATAATCCCAAAAGAATTCCGGTGTCAGAAGATACGGTTAAAAATTATCGGGAATATGCAACTCAGTACAGTTTTGCCATTATCTGCCGAGCCCTAGGGAAAAAGTGGAAAAAGGGCCGGGGCTTAAACTTGATGGAAGTTAAATTTGAAACCCTCCCTAATGGTCTGTTTGCAGGGTCAATTTCGGGAAGAGGTGTTTACAGTATAAAAGATTTACTGTTTCTCATGTTTACATCGCCCAAAGAGGTGGTGTTTCCTAAAGAGATAATGGATTCGAAATACGCGCATCTTCGATTTGCTTTAACAGACAGATCCCTTTCGTTTATCTGTTCAGCTTTTATGACGGCTGTTTCAGATCTCATGAAATATTTGGAAATCAACTGGGAACTTCTGGTTAACGATATTGAAAAAGGAACCATTGATTCAGAGATAAAAATACCGGACGATGTGAAAAAGCAGCTGTTGGAACAAATAAAACCGGATCCTAAAAGGGCAGCAGAATTAAGGGCGGAATTTCAAAAGGGGTTTTCGGATCCGATTATTCCCAGAATTTGGCCGGAATTTAGATTCGTTCATGCCATTGGAAGCGGCGGATTTTCAGTCTATACGGATAAAATGCGCTATTATCTTGGCGATATCCCCATTTATTTCAGTATTTATGCCGCCTCAGAGTCGATAATGGCAATTTGCAATGAAATGGAGTCTCAGGAATTTGTATTAATACCAGACAGTGCTTTTTATGAATTTATTCCGATGGATCGGGAAGGTGAATCAGAAGAAACACTGACAATGGATCAGCTTGAGACTGGGAAAGATTATGAAATTATCATTACCAATACTTCAGGTTTTTATCGGTATCGCATACAGGATGTCGTCCGTGTCATGGGATGGTATCAAAAATGCCCGAAAATACAATTCGTTTATCGATTAAACCAGATGGTGAGCATTGCCGGTGAAAAAACAACCGAAGAATGTATATCCTGGGCAGTAAAAGAATTTGCAAAAGAGGCGGGCTGCGAACTCGTTGACTACAGTGTTTACGCTGATACGATGATATCGCCTGGTCGGTATGTGCTGTTAATGGAAACAGCAGAGCGGTTGTCAAAAGATAAACATGATGAATATCGCGAAATAATTGGTGAAAAATTAAGCATCGCTAACCCGTCCATTGGCAAAAAAGTAAAAAGTGGAGTTTTGAGCCACTCAGAAATTACCTTTGTTCAAGAAGAAACCTATGCTTTATATCGGGATTTAATGATCCATCGGGGGATTTCCGGTAATCAGTTAAAACCTGTTCGTGTGATCGACACACTGATTAAAGAAAATTTCTTTTTTGCATTGGTTGACAAGGAGTAATAGATGATAAGTTTGCTCATAAGGTATTTAAAGGATTATCGAATTCAGATGATCCTCGTCTTTGTTTTTGTTTTAAGCCAGGCAGCCTGCCAGCTTTATCTCCCGATCATGATGGGAAATATTGTCGCAAATGGTGTGGTGAAAGGGGACACGGCTTATATTTTTAAAAGCGGTTCGATGATGCTCGGTGTTTCACTCATTGCGGCAGTTTGTATGGTGGCATCGAGTTACTATTCTGCCTATGTTACAGCATCTTTTACCAGTGGAATAAGAGCGGATGTATTTGACAAAGTAAAAAGTTTCTCCCAAACGGATTTTAACCGTTTTGGAGGAGCAACCCTGCTCACCCGATCAACATCGGATGCAACACAGATGCAGATTGTGGTTATTAATGGATTGAGATCACTCCTGTTAATTCCGATAACCGGAGTGGGAGCTCTGATCATGGCGTTTAGGGAAAATATAACTCTGACTTTTGTGCTGTTGGCATCGTTTGTATTAACGACGGTGATCATTGTTATCACAACATCCCGAAGCATGCCTTTGTTTAAAACCATGCAGGAAAAAGTGGATCGTTTGAATTTGCTAATTAAAGAGAAATTGACAGGTGTTCGCGCAATTCGGGCGTTCAATCGACAGGACTATGAAACTGAAAAATTTTCCAAAGCCAATCAGGAAGGAATGGATACCGCGCTGAAAGCAAATTATGCGGTTGCATTCTTTTCTCCTCTGATGCAATTAATGATGAACCTGACGATGGTTCTTATTTTATGGATGGGTTCCCAAGAAGTTCAACAGCAGGTTGTCGGTTTGAGTGATTTAATGGTATTTATTCAATATGTATTGATGTTCATGTCAGCCCTGAGTCTGGTTTCTGTTCTTTTAATGGCGTACCCTCAGGCTCAAGTATCGGCAATCCGCGTAAAAGAGGTTCTGGATTATGATTTTTCAATCAAAGATCCCGAGCATCCGAAAAAACTGAAAAATATAAAAGGGCGGATTGAATTTAAAGATGTTTCATTTGGATACAAAGGCGCAGAAAAAAATGTGCTGAATCATTTGGACTTTATCGCGGAACCGGGGAAAATAACAGCAATTGTTGGGGCAACCGGATCCGGGAAATCAACCCTGGTGAATTTGATTTTGCGTCTGTATGAAGTGAGTGCAGGCGGAATTACTGTTGACGGGATTGATATCAGAGATTGCACCCAGCATGATCTAAGAAGTGTGATTGCGTATTCTCCACAGGAATCGATTTTATTTGGCGGACCGATTATTGACAACATCAGAACCGGAAATGAAAATGCGACTCAAGAAGATGTGAAAGAGGCTCTAAACCTTGCTCAAGCCACAGATTTTGTCAGTGCAAGGGAAAATCAACTGACGAGCTCAATTGCTCAAGGCGGAGCAGATCTTTCAGGAGGCCAGCAACAGCGGCTCAGCATTGCCCGGGCGGTTGTAAAAAAAGCGCCGATTACCATTTTCGATGATTGCTTTTCTGCATTGGATTTTAAAACAGATTCATTAGTCAGAAAAGGCATCAAAGAGAATTTCAGAAATAAAACGGTTATTATGATTGCCCAGCGAATCAGCACCATAAAAGATGCAGATCGAATCCTGGTATTGGATAATGGCGCCATTGTGGGACAGGGAAAACATGAGGAGCTGGTTAAAGATTGTTTTGTCTATCAGGAAATTCTAAAATCCCAATCTTATCATGAGGAGAGGGGTGAATCACTATGAAGCGGAAATCAAAACGTAAATACAGTTTTATGACGATCGTGGGACGTTTAAAAGACTATCTAAAGGATAAAAAGATTACGGCTGTTTGTGTTGCAATGGCCTTGATTTTTAGCACGGTATTTACTATTTTCGCCCCGATTGTGACGGAATATGTGACGGACAGCATCGCAAACAGTGTTGCCCAAAGTACGGATATCGACTTTATTTATATCGGCAGGCAATTGATCGTGCTGGCAGTGCTCTATATTTTTAGTGCCGGTCTTATTTATTATGCCACTCGGAGAACCACCTATCTTTCTCAGTTGGTTATCAAACGACTACGAGAGGAGATACAGGAAAAATTGAATAAACTCTCTCTGAATGTAATCGACCAGAATGAAAGAGGGGATCTGCTATCCAGAGTGACAAATGATGCAACAACTTTGTCCGGAGCACTGGAAGGCAATGTGACACAAATCCTTGTTCAGGGAACTAGCATCATCGGTATTATTGTGATGATGCTGGTGGTAAACATTCAATTGAGTCTAATCTTTTTCATCGCTTTGCCACTATCCTATTTTGTTATGAAACTGATTACTAAAAAAACACAGGTTCTGTTCAGAAGACAGCAAAAGGAGTTGGGTTCTTTAAATGGACTCATTGAGGAAGTATATGATGGACATTTGATTGTTAAATCGTTCAATTATGAAGAAAAAGCCGCTGAAAAATTTGATAATATCAATCAGCGTTTTTTCAAATCATATTTGAGTTCCCGGTTTTTTTCTGGGCTCACGGCGCCATTGATGAAATTAATCAATAATATCGCTTATATCGCTATTTGTGTTATCGGCGGTATTTTAGTCATTACAGGGGGGCTCACCATTGGTGGAATCCAGGCCTTTCTAATGTATGCCAACAACATTGCCAGTCCGATTGCCCTGATATCCAACAATTTGAATTTCTTACAGTCTGGGGCAGCAGCAGCCGAGCGGATTTTCCAGCTGTTGGATGAAGAAGAAGAAACGGAAGATACCGGAATAGTAAAATTAGATGTGAAAAACACCAAGGGAAGTATCGCATTTGAACATGTTGAATTTGGTTATATTCCGGGAAAAACTTTATTTCATGATGTGTCCTTAAAAGCTGAACCAGGTGAAATTCTGGCCGTTGTCGGACCAAGTGGAGCAGGAAAAACAACACTGGTCAATTTATTAATGCGCTTTTATGAAATCAATCATGGCAGTATAACGATTGAAGGATTGGATATTAAAGATCTCACCAGACGAAATCTCAGAAGCGCTTTTGGAATGGTACTTCAGGATACTTGGCTTTTTGACGGAACAATTGAAGAAAACATTGCTTATGGAAAAAGCGACGCAACCCGGGAAGAAGTGATTCAGGCAGCCAAGAAAGCGCAATGTGATGAATTCATCAGAAAGCTGCCACGGGGGTATGAAACGCGTATCGGCGGAGATTTCACTACGTTGTCCGAAGGAGAGTGTCAGTTACTTGCCATCGCCCGAACCATTATTGCAGATCCGAAGGTTTTAATCCTGGATGAAGCGACTTCATCGGTTGACACCCGGACAGAAATATTAATCACCCGGGCAATGGAGGAAATGATGAAAGGCCGAACAACCTTTATTATTGCGCATCGTCTCTTTACCATCAAAAATGCCGACAAAATTATTTTCATGCAGGATGGTGATATTCGTGAAGTTGGAAGTCACCGTGAACTGATGAATAAAAATGGTTTATACGCAAATCTTTACTTAAGTGCGTCAGATAATTAAAATACAGGAGGTTATGATGAAAGGTTGGTTATTAAGAAATCCCGAAAAAATGGATGATCCATCAATTGCTAAAATAATGAAAGTAGTGGAGGCAAATAATATTGATCTCACAGTGGTAGATCCGCTGAAAATCCATGTCATCTGCGATCATGATTTTGATGGGAAGATTTATGTTGGAGACGAAGTCCTGGAAGTTCCGGACTATGTGGTGGCGGCTTTCTTTACGGAAAAGAATTATCATACCGGATCGGTTTTGCGAATGCTGGAATCTGTTGGCGTTCTCTGCATCAATTCTTATGATTGTATTAAGAACGTTGACGACAAACTGCTGACGTTTCAGAAAGTGGCGGAGTCCATTGAAGAAGTTGATTTTCCCAAAACGCTTTTAGTGACGGATGAAACCAGTGCCGAATTTGTCAGCAAACAATTCGACTATCCACTGGTTATGAAGGTTATGCACGGAAGCAAAGGAAAAGGGGTGGTGCTGGTCAATACCGAAAAAGAACTGGATAACCTGATTAGCATGAGCACAGCAAGTGAGGTTGGCGATGAAATTATTATTCAGGAATGCATTGCTGCTTCATCAGGACGGGATTTAAGAGTCGTTTTATGCAACGGCAAGTTTGCCAGTGCCTTTATTCGTCAAAACGAGAAAAGCTTCCGATCAAATCTTGCCAAAGGCGGAAAAATTGTGCAATACACACCGCCCAAGTCGGTTATCGAAGCAGCGGAAAAAGTGGCCATCTGCCTGAAAATCAATATGGGCAGTGTGGATTTCCTGTTTGGCGAAAATGATACCTTCTATCTATGCGAAGCCAATGCCATGCCGGGAATCGCTTTTGATCTCCAGAATATGGTTAAGGATTTAATCAAGCAGGTAGAAAGTATGCCGGAGCCACTTTGGAAGAAACGATTAAGAGAAGGAGGACAAACATGCTAGGTTGGTTTTTAGTTAATCAGGAAACACTTGATGATCCGTCGATACAAACCGTTATTCAGTTGATTGAAAAGATGAATTTAAACATCAAAATAGTTGAAGTGAGTGAAGTTCAGGTGTTGTGTGAGCCGGGAATCACTAAGAACTGCTTTATTGGAGGCGAGGCAACAGATATTCCGGATTTTGCCCTGAGTGCTTTCTTTGGCGGAAACAATTACTACAGCAAAGCCGTGGTTAAAATGCTGGAGTTCTTAAATGTCCTCTGTGTCAACAGCTCGGAAAGCTTAAATAATACCGCTGACAAATTGCTGACTTTTCAAAAACTGGCGGCCGCATCAAAAATGGTGCTGTTTCCAAAAACGGTTCTGATGAACCCTAAAACGAAAGCGTCGTTTATTGCCAGTGAAATAGGATTGCCCTGTGTTGTAAAAGTCATGCATGGAAGCAAGGGAAAAGGCGTCGTACAAATTAAAACCGAAAAAGAACTGGAAAATATCCTGGACATTTATACCGCCATGCACTATGACGATCATATTCTGATTCAGGAATGCATTACCGCTTCAAAAGGACGGGATATGCGCATCATGTTAAGCGGCGGAAAATACGCAACCGCCTATATAAGAGATAACGGAGATCATTTCAAATCAAACCTTTCTCGTGGTGGGGAGCTTCAGTTTATCACGCCTCCGGAGGAGGTCATTGAAATTGCCGAAAAAGCGGCAGCAGTGCTGGATATTTATTTTGGCAGCATTGATTTTCTTTTTGGAGAAGATGATACTTACTACATTTGCGAAGCCAATTCGATGACAGGACTTACCTACTTGTCAGGGGCTTCATCGGATAAAAAAACCAATCCATTGCTGATAACGCTAAAAAGCATTATGGAAGAAGCCGAGAAAAGAAAGAAGAATTAGATTAGTATTTTGATAATATGTAAGCGACAATACCTCCGGCATCGTATTGATGCCGGAGGTATTGTCACGTTCAAAAGCACTTTTGGCGAGTTTGGCAAGAATTATAAGCGATTGATCAGCATGTCATGAGCTGTTGCGGTTACCGGGATATTAATGGGCACAGATATTTCTTTGTCGATAGAACGGATCTTTTATAGTCAGAATAGTAATAAGAATTTGCGCTTTCTGCTTTTTTGCGTTATTATATTGATTGATAAAGAAAAAGAGAACGAAAGAGAATAATACTGGGAAGTGATCATTGTGGGAGAAAAATGGTTTGAAAAATTGTTTCGCGGACGACTATTTGTAATGTTCCTCATCATTTTACAATTAGTCGTCATTATTTATTTAATTGAGAATGGCAGTGAGGAATCGGTGCTTATCAACTGGAGTTTCACCGGGATAAGTTTGTTAGTAGCACTTCATATTATTACCCAAAGAAACAAAGGCGCTTATAAACTGACATGGGTGTTTTTGATTTTGCTGTTTCCGATTTTTGGCGGTTTGTTTTATCTATTGTTTAAATTTCAGACTTCCAATAAAAAAATTCATAAAGAGCTGGAAAAAGTTCAAAGAGAAAGCAGATCAGTGTTTTTTCTGCCGGGAAATCGGTATGATGAAGCCTGTGAAGAAGCACCAACCCATGTTCCTCAAATTCGATATTTACAGGATTTTGCGGGTTTTCCTGTTTATCAGCATACAAAAACAAAATATTTAACGCCTGGCGAAGAAAAATTCAGAGTCCTTTTGGAAGAACTAAAAAAAGCGGAGCACTATATTTTTCTTGAATATTTTATTGTCCATGATGGTATTATGTGGAGCAGTGTTTTAGAAATTTTAAGAGACAAAGTAAACCAGGGAGTCGATGTACGGCTGATCTATGATGACGTGGGGTGCCTTTTTCTGTTGCCAAAGGATTATCCCAAACAACTGGAAAAAATGGGCATCAAGTGCGCCGTATTTAATCCGTTTCGGCCAATTCTAACGGCAGTACAAAATAATCGTGATCATCGGAAAATTGCCGTCATTGATGGTAAAGTTGCTTTTACTGGCGGGATCAATCTGGCAGACGAATATATTAATGTCATTGAGAAATATGGTCACTGGAAAGATGCTTCTGTTATGATCGAAGGGGAAGCCGCCTGGAGTTTCACCGTAATGTTTTTACAAATGTGGTCTATTTGTAAAAACATTAAAGAAAATTATCAAAGTTTTTATCCATGGAAGTATGAGTGCTGTGAAATATCAGACGATGGTTTGGTGCAGCCTTATGCTGACAGTCCGATGGATCATGAGAACGTTGGAGAACATGTTTACCTTCAAATAATTAATCACGCCAAGGACTATATTTATATTAATACCCCTTATCTTATTGTTGATGAAAGCATGGTTTCGGCATTGACGCTGGCAGCCAAAAGTGGGGTTGATGTTCGCATTGTGACACCCCATCAATGGGACAAACGAATTGTTCATTTTACGACCCGCTCCTATTACCGAGAATTTATTTCTGCCGGTGTTAAAATATATGAATATACCAATGGCTTTATGCACTCCAAGACCTTTGTTTCTGACGATTGTACCGCTACGGTGGGAACTACAAATTTAGATTTCAGAAGTCTTTATCTGCATTTTGAATGTGGCGTATGGATGTATCAAAGTACCGCCGTAATGGAAGTAAAAAACGACTTTTTAAAAACCCTTGAAATTTGTCAAAGAATAAAAAAGCAGGATTGCAGCGAAAATGTAATCACGCGCTTTTTTCAGGATGTTTTTCGCTTATTTGCTCCGTTGATGTAATTGATCAAAGATAAATATTTGCCCTTGAAATATAAAAAATTTGTGCTCTGGGCAGTATTTTATTGACAAATATAATTTTTCACAGTAAAATGAGTATAATATGAGGGAGTAATTTTCGTAATTTGTGTGACGCAATTTGCGTGATAAGTCAACACGCATGGTATAGTCATATACCTGGTTTATCTTAATAAGTGAGACTCATGTACAGTTAGAAATCTGTACTTGAGTCTTTTTTTGACCAAGTGCAGATGCACTTGGTCAATTTTATTTAAGGGAGGAATCAAATGAAAGAGTATTTACAAACTTCTGAGGAAGTACTTCTGGAACTGAAATCCAGGTCGGAGGGATTACTGGATAGTGAAGCTGGCAAAAGATTGGAAGACAACGGTAAGAATAAGCTCACGGAAGCAAAAAAAGACTCTTTAGTCATTCGCTTTTTAAATCAGTTAAAAGATCCGATGATTATTATTCTTATGGCTGCAGCAATTATTTCAGGGATCACAGCGGTCTATTCAGGAGAATCTTTTGCCGATGTTATCATTATCATGGCGGTTGTTATTATCAACTCTGTGTTAGGTGTGTATCAGGAGAGTAAGGCAGAAAAGGCCATTGAAGCACTCCAGGCGATATCGGCGGCCACATCAAAGGTCATGCGCGAGGGTGAAATTCAAGTCGTAAAAAGTGAGGATTTAGTTGTCGGTGATGTTATTCTTTTGGAGGCTGGGGATTCCATACCTGGTGATGCAAGATTACTTGACAGTGCCAGCTTAAAAATTCAAGAAGCCGCGTTGACAGGAGAAAGCGTTCCGGTTGAAAAGGTGATTAACGCCTTGAATTTAGGAGATGAAAAAGATATTTCTTTAGGTGACCGTAAGAATATGGTTTATATGGGAAGTGCCGTTGTATATGGTCGCGGGTCAGCCGCCATAACAGCAACCGGTATGAGCACAGAAATGGGTAAGATTGCAGATGCGATTACTCAGGCAAAAGAAAATCAGACACCGCTTCAGATCAAACTCAATCAGTTAAGTGTGGTACTCAGCTGGCTGGTACTCGGTATTTGTATATTTATATTTGGAATTAGTTTAATCCGTCTTAATATGGACGGAGGCATTACCGGCATCGGTATTTTAGGTACCTTTATGGTAGCCGTTTCTCTGGCTGTAGCGGCTATTCCAGAAGGTTTGGCTGCGGTTGTAACCATTGTATTGTCAATTGGTGTAACCAAAATGTCCAAGCAAAATGCGATCATTCGTAAATTAACGGCGGTCGAAACCTTGGGTTGTACACAGGTTATCTGCTCAGATAAGACCGGGACGCTAACCCAGAATAAGATGACGGTGGTCGATCATTTTGGCTTAGATGAACAGCTTTTAGGCCGTGCGATGACACTTTGTAATGATGCTTATTTAAATAGTGCTGAAAAAGCAGAGGGTGAGCCAACAGAAGTAGCCCTTGTAAATTATGGATTTTCACTTGGTTTGGCAAAATGTGATATGGAAGCAGTGACTCCACGGGTTGGAGAGGCTCCTTTTGACTCGGGAAGAAAGCTGATGAGTACGGTTCATAAAATGAAGAATGGCACCTTTGAACAATATACAAAAGGTGCTCCGGATGTTCTGATATCCCGTTGCACGTCCTACTGGGATGGCAACAGCAAGCAGTCGATGACCGATGCAAAACGTCAGGAAATTAAAGAATTCAATAAATCTTTAGCAGATCAGGCGCTTCGTGTGCTTTCTGCAGCATTTCGTTCCTGGGATTCGATGCCTGTCCAGCAGACATCAAAGTATTTGGAACATGATCTTTGCTTCATTGGGTTAACGGGTATGATTGATCCGATCCGACCTGAAGTTAAACCTGCTATAGCAGAATGTAATGCAGCAGGTATCCATACAGTCATGATTACAGGTGACCATAAAGATACCGCAGTTGCGATTGCCAAACAGCTGGGAATCATATCGGATATATCAGAAGCGATAACTGGAGCCCAGTTAAGTGAAATAAGTGATGAACAATTAGCAACAGATATTGGGAAGTATTCCGTATATGCCCGGGTACAGCCCGAACATAAGGTTCGCATTGTAAAAGCATGGCAGAACAAGGGAATGATTGTAGCCATGACGGGAGATGGTGTCAATGATGCACCATCCATTAAGACGGCAAACATTGGTATTGGCATGGGAATCACAGGAACTGACGTTACTAAGAATGTGGCGGATATGGTTCTTGCAGATGATAATTTTGCAACAATCGTACATGCGGTAAGAGAGGGACGTCGTATTTACGATAATATTCGTAAGGCCATTCAGTTCCTGATATCTTCTAATCTTTCCGAAGTCTTAGCTATCTTCGTGGCAACTTTATTAGGTTTTATTATTTTAAAACCGGTGCATTTATTGTGGATTAATTTGATTACCGACTCTTTCCCGGCGATCGCACTTGGCATGGAAGCAGAAGAGGCCGATACCATGAATAATCCGCCCCGTAAATCCAATGAAGGCGTTTTTGCCGGAGGTCTTGGGATCGATGTTATCTGGCAGGGAGTGATGGTGACAATGGTAACCCTTGCAGCATATTTTATTGGACATTTTATCGAAGTGGGTGTTTGGGAAATCACCAACAGTCCAGATGGTGTGACCATGGCATTCTTAACGTTATCCATGGCAGAAATGTTCCATTCATTAAATATGAGAAGCCGACGACAATCAATCTTTAGGATGGGAAGTCATAATAAATTCTTATTCTTAGCCATGGCAGCATCTTTATTATTAACAACAATTGTGATCGTGGTCCCTTCAATTCGAGCCGCATTTCAGTTCGAACCAATCTCGATTATGGAATACTTTACAGCTTTGGGATTAGCATTCCTAGTGATCCCAATTGTTGAAATAGTCAAATTTTTCCAGAGAAAACAGGAACGTAATCAAGTTGTGTAAGTAATAAATAGAGCATATCATTTTTAAATTTAAAAGTGATGTGTTTTTTTTGGGTTTATTAACACATGGATAGGCCTTATTTGCTTTCAAAAAAAAGTTGATTTAACAGCGGACCGTTAGAGCTATGAATTTAAATATAATAAGTGTATAAAATATTAACTTTCTTTGATAGAATAATTATGCTAGAAAGAAAAAGGAGACTTAACATGTATGAACAATGAGTTGATTATTATTTTACAAACTGCGTTAAATGAATATTTTGCAAAAACTATGTCTGAAGGGATTAGATATGTTTTAGGTTCGGATTATTGGGATACATGTAATGAAATACTAAATGATTCAAGCACACGGTCTGAATGTAAAGTGAGTATAACTGATGAGATCCCTTATTCAGATCTCCCCAGATTATTCTATCTTCTAACTCCACCTGAAGGGATTAAGAACATTTGGAGTCAAATGATCGAAGTGTATCCCGAATTAAATTATAACAAAATTTTATCTATCAGAAACCTAAAAAGGGAATTGGAAAATTCGAATACGGAAGATTCGTTTACTTATGCACGTGTAAAAAGAGAACTGAATAATATTTGCAGTGCATTGGCACCCATTGATAGTTTGATTTTTCAAAAAATGTCATCTTTGTTTAGTGATTTGGAAAAAATGTCGCCATTAGATTCGGATTCAAAAGTGATGATCGATTTATCAGAAGATATTCCCTATCATTGTGAGCAAATTAAAAGAGAGTTTGGAAAAATAGTTTTGGATGACCAGGGACACCCGGTTATTGAGAAATTTGATGTCGATCCCCAAGAATTAATAAGGTTTTTTAGTGTATTTCAATATGAAACTGTTGAAAAAGACGTTTATATCATTGATCAGGAAGAATTAGACAATATATACCAATATGTAACGTATTATACTTCGATACTTGATCAGATAAAATATTTGGAGAGTGCGAGTGTTTTTGAAATACCGCTGCTAACCGAAAAAATACAATCTATGATATTAGCCAGTGATTTTTCATATCAGGTGCTTGATTATTGTAAAAAAATTATATATGAAGCTTACTTAAGAGGCGCTGAGGGTGGAGATCTCTATTGTATTTGTCAGGTCGCTCATGAATATTACACAGGAAAGACAATAAATGCTGAAGTCGACTATGAAAAAACAGCTTTTTGGGCCCAGGCAGCTTTAAAAATAACACCGGTATTTAATGAGTATTTAAGTGAAAAATTCTACTATAATACGGTCACTCTTTTAGGTATTATATATGCCCGAGGTGAAGGTGGAAATGCTCGAGATGACGCCAGGGCAAAAGAATATTTTAAACTGGCAGCTGATCATGGAGATTTACAGGGGCTTGCAGATTATTTTATTATGTGCTGTGAGGAAATAAATCAATGCGAGAATTCGGAAATGATTAATGAACTTGAAAAGAATGTACGTGGTTATTATCCTAAAGTGATGAATTGCCTGGAGTCATATCCTGAGGAATTTTATGCTCCCAATTCATATGATTATTATAATCCATATAATGTTTCAGTAAAGGCTTTATTATCCGAAGTTTATTTTGTATTTGGCAGAATGCTTATAAAATCAAAGAAGTCAACAAAAAAAGAGGTTCTGTTTGGTATAGAAAATTTAAAAATGGCGGCTCAGTTAAGTAATCCCAAAAGTATGAATTTATTAGGAAAACTTTACGGGTATTATATGCCAAAAAAAGATTTAAAGGAAGCTTTCCATTGGTTCGATTTGGCATACCAAGTTGACCCGAATGATGAACAGAACACAATATTTATTATATTATGCTACAATGGCGGCAGAGGAGTTGTTAAGAATACAGAGCGAGCGATGGAGTTATTAAAGCCGCTTGTTGATAAGGAAAATGAAGATGCCATCATGATTTTTCAAAATGGGTTTAGTGCCTATGAGAACGTGAAGAAGGATGAAATAAAAAAGGACATAAAAAGTTTGAAAAAATCGCTAAAAAAAGGAGATGATGGGGACTGGCTGCTTTTTATGTGTCTATTACCGCCGGTGGCAATTTATAAAATGTGGAAATATGAATTATTTGATCAAAAAACGCGTAAGGACTACACCACATTAGGGACAATATATTCATTTTTATTATGCATATTGTTTTCTATGGGTTTTCTTTTATTAGGTGTATTATTTTTAAAGATAGTTTTTATTGGAGCAATATTCAGTATGCCTGTTTACTTTTTCATCAAAGAATTTAACCAAATAGAAGATGAACAAATCGAAAATTAATTACGAGTGGATGACAAAGTATCGCTATTGGAAATCCTAACGGATATGGATGTTTTTCTTATAGAAGATGAAAGTATGACAAATCAAAGATAGCATAAGAGTAGGAGAATAGGGCTCTTATGTTATCTTTAGATTATAAACCTTTATTGTTAATAATCAGTCAGGGTTCACCGTAATGCATCTGATACATCTTAACAACCAATTTATCGAGAACAAAAGACGGCACAAGCAGCAGAAGCTTTGAAGTCAGCCTGTTCTTTGTAATGATATATCTGGATTTGGGATTTTTTTTATTCAATATTTCAGCAATCATTGAAGCTGCAAGCGCCACGTTTAGGCCATGATTTCCACCCTCAATGAAATTATCCTGAAAAGTGTAAAGGCTGGGCAGATATTTTTTGTCAACAAATGAAATGTCCTGTTGTTTAGCCTTGTTCCAGATAGGCGTCGCAACGGCAGCAGGCTCCAGCAAGACCGTTTTAATGCCGTACGGATTGAGCTCCCGCCGCAGGGAGTCACAAAATCCTTCCAGAGCAAATTTTGTGGCGGCATAAGGGGATAGAAACGGCAGCGCAATCCTCCCGGCCATTGAGCCGTTCACAATGATTTTGCCCTTGCTTTCGATCAGTTCAGGGATAAGGGTTTGAATGATTTTCACCGCGCCGAAAAAATTGATTTCAAAGCACTCCCGGTAAACAGCCATTGGAAGATTCTCAATCGGACCGCCCAGAGCGACACCCGCATTGGTGATAACAGCCTTCAATTGTTGTTCGCCAGATAATTCTTTTGCATATTGACAGAATCTATCCACGTCATCCTCGTTCCGAAGATCCGTTTTCATAGAATATACGTTAGATTCATTTCCAAAGGAATTTTGAACCAAATAGGTTTGAAGAACCGTGTATCCCTCTTGAACTAATACAGTGACGAGGCTTTTGCCTATTCCGGTATCGCAGCCGGTAATAACAATCAGTCCCCGGGAATTTTTATTCGGGATTTCCAGCATTGTTTTCATAATAACACCAGTCCTTTTTTACGCTGAACATTAAAAAATGCTGAGCGATTCATTTTAAAGCACTTGTTAAACAAAATCGTTTATGAGTGATATGCTATTTATACCCACAATTGATCAAAAATCATTACAAAAATTGAGAATTGAAAAATTGATTACGATGCGGGAAAATCTAAAAAATTACTTAAATAATTGTTAAACAGTGTTGACACAACTCATAAATAAACTTACAATATAACTGTTAGCACTCGAACTGTTAGAGTGCTAATAATAATTTGACAATGAGAAGGGGTATATGCGATGGAAAAAAAGGAGTTTAAGTCAGAATCTAAACGTCTAATGGATTTGATGGTTCATTCAATTTACACAAACAAAGAGATTTTCCTGCGTGAATTGATTTCAAATGCTTCAGATGCAATTGATAAAGTTTACTATAAAACATTAACGGACAAAGATAAGAATTTTAACAAGGATGATTACTACATTCGAATTCATCCGGATAAAGATAACAGAACTCTGACGATATCAGATACCGGCATTGGTATGACTGAAAAGGAACTGGAAGAAAATCTGGGGATCATTGCAAAGAGCGGTTCCAATGATTTTAAGTCAGAACAGGAAATGGAAGAAGGTTTTGATATCATCGGCAAATTCGGTGTTGGTTTCTATTCGTCCTTTATGGTTTCAGATAAGGTCGAAGTCGAAACAAAATCAATTGATGAAGATCAAGCTTTTTTATGGGTTTCCGAAGGCGCAGACGGTTATACAATCGAGCCGGGCGAACTGAAATCACATGGTTCAAAAATCACATTACATATCAAAGAAAATACGGAAGACAACAATTACGATGAGTATTTAGAAACTTATCACATTCAAAATCTGGTGGAAAAATATTCTAATTATATCCGTTACCCAATCAAGATGGTGACTGAAAAGAGTCGAGTAAAAGAAGAAACAAAAGATAACGAAAAACCAGAATACGAAACCTATCTGGAAGACGATGTTCTCAACTCCATGGTTCCGATTTGGAGAAAAAACACAAATGAGCTCACCGATGAAGATTATAACAATTTCTATCAGGAAAAAAGGTTTGGCTTTGATGACCCATTCGCACATATCCATTTAAATGTAGAAGGAATGATGAGCTATAAAGCAATTTTATATATTCCGGGACAACCGCCATTTGACTACTATACCAGAGACTATGAAAAAGGTCTGGAGCTTTACTCCAACGGCGTGTTGATCATGGATAAGTGTGGGGAACTGCTTCCTGATTATTTCAGCTTTGTAAAAGGGGTAGTTGATTCAGAAGATTTATCCCTTAACATTTCCCGCGAAATGCTGCAGCAGGACAAACAGCTTCGTTTAATCAGCCGTAAGATTGATTCCAGAATTTCGGAAGAGCTTAAGAAAATGCTGGAAAATGATCGGGAAAAATATGAAGCGTTCTTCAAGGCCTTCGGCAATCAATTAAAAGTTGGAACCTATGACAAATGGGGACAGAATAAAGACAAACTCCAGGACTTCCTGCTCTTTTATTCTTCTAAAGAGGGCAAATTTGTCACACTAAAAGAATATGTAGACCGCATGCTGGAAGATCAGAAATACATCTATTTTGCTTCTGGATCTTCCGTGGAACATATTGAAAAACTGCCACAGGTATCTATTGTTAAGAACAAAAACTATGAAATACTTTATCTGACAGAAAATATTGATGAATTTGTATTCCAGACTATTGGTCAATATGGCGAAAAGGAGTTTCGATCTGTATCCAGTGACAATCTGGGATTAGAGGCACCGGAAGAGAATGAAGAAGAGGAAAATAAAGAAGCAACTGAAGCAGATGAAAAACTACTTGAAAAGATGAAGGAAATTATCGGCGATGAAGTAGTCAAGGTTAAGACTACCGGTCATTTAAAAAATGATGTCGTCTATCTTTCGACAGAAGGGGATCTTTCCATTGAAATGGAAAAAACACTAAACTCCATGCCTCAGGGCGGAAAAGTCAAAGCCAAAAAAGTACTGGAAATCAATAAAAACCATCCGGTTTATGAAAAACTAAAAGGATTTTATGAAAAAGATGAAGATCAACTCAAACTCTATACTGAGTTGCTTTATAATCAGGCAAGACTGATTGCCGGACTGCCGGTAGATGATATTGTTTTATTCACCCAAAATATCAGCAAACTGATGTAAAAAAAAGACGTTTTGTGTTTTATCAGCAAAACGTCTTTTTATGTGGCTGTTATCTAAAAGGTGCATACTTTTGCATCAGTTTTTCGGCTGTTTTCACGCCATCCACTGCTGACGACATAATACCGCCGGCATAGCCGGCACCCTCTCCCATAGGATAGAGACCTTTAATATTGGAACCATTATTTTCATCGCGATTGATCCGGACTGGGGAAGAACTTCTGGTTTCAACACCGGTCATAATGCTGTCCGGCATGGCAAATCCTCTGATTTTGGTATCAAAATATACGAGGGCTTCTTTCATTGTTTCGATGACATAATCCGGTAAACACGCCTTGAGCTGAGCAAAAGTGAGACCAGGTTTATAGGTCGGTTTCATATCGCCCCATTCGGTACTGGGCTGATCAGCAAGAAAATCGCCGACCAGCTGCGCCGGGGCATGATAATTTTCTCCCCCCAACTGATAAGCCAGCCGTTCCCACTTTCTTTGGAATTCCACTCCCGCCAACGGATGTTCACTGCCGAAATCAGAAGGCTGTACACCTACAAGTAAAGCAGCATTGGCATTTTCCCCATTTCTTTTATGTTCACTCATTCCATTGGTCACAACGCCTTTTTCCTCTGAAGCGGCAGCAACGACATAGCCGCCAGGGCACATACAAAATGTATAGGCAGACCGTTCGTTTGAAGAATGATAGGAAAGTTTGTAATCGGCGGCCACCAATCCAGGATGTCCGGCAGAATCACCGTATTGTGCGCGATCGATGATTCGCTGGGGATGTTCGATCCGGACACCAATCGAAAAAGGTTTCTGGGACATGTCAATTCCACGAAGGTACAAGGCTTCAAAAGTATCTCTGGCACTGTGGCCGATTCCCAGTAAAGCAATTTTGCAGGGCAGTTCCTCTTTGTCATTGATGATGAGGGAATCCAGATGGCCATCCTCGATGATAAAATCGGTGACTTCTGATTGAAATCTAACCTCTCCACCGTGGGTAATAATCGCTTCTCTAATATTCTTAACCGTTTCTCTCAGCAGATCCGTTCCGATATGTGGTTTACTCAGATACAGTATTTCTTCCGGTGCACCGGCTTCAATAAAGGCTTCTAATATGGTACGACAGCGATTGTCATTGATTAGGGTCGTCAATTTTCCATCAGAAAAAGTGCCGGCACCACCTTCTCCAAATTGGACATTGCTTTTTGTATCAAGTGTTCCAGTCTGCCAAAATGCATCGATTTTGGCAGCTCTTGTATCCACATCATCCCCTCTTTCAAGAATGATGGGTTTATAACCATTTTTTGCCAGAGTTAAACCGGCAAAAAGCCCTGCCGGACCCATTCCAATGATGATAGGTCTGTCGGCTAAACGCTCATTTCCCGGTCGTACACCGCGATAGGATAAATCTGGAGTGTTGGCAACGCCCTTTTTGCCATGTTTTTTCAGGATGTATTTTTCATTTTTAACATTAGCATCGATGGTATAGATATAAACAATAGCATCCTTCTTTCTTGCATCGATGGATTTTTTGAAAATTTTGAAATCAATCAAGTCCTTGGGACTGAGCTCAATTTTAGAAAGCAGTGCATTTTGCAAAGCCTGCCTTTCCGCATCACGATCCATAACTTTATTAATTCCTATTTTGATATTTGAAATTCGAATCATATAAGCCTCCTGTGGTTTCTAATCATAAGAAACACTCTGTTCTGCACCTCCGGAAATTTAAAATGAGTATTTCCTAGGGTACATGTTATAATTATTTAAACCAATATTAAATAATTATAACATGTGCTGATATGAAATCATAATCTAAAAGTTAAACCAACAACACATAAAAGTCTTTTTAAAACAGATTTTACTCAATAAAAAAGATTGACAGAGTAATAGACAAATTGTAGTATGCAAATATATGATACAAACATTGTTTGAAATGTACATTAATGTATCAGGTAGAACGGAAGCCTAGGAGCATCCGTAAAAAACCAAATAAAAGACACTCAAATTGTATTGAAAGAGGGTAGCTATAATGAGTACAAGATATGATTTAGCCATAGTCGGCAGCGGTGCGGCAGGTATATCAGCCGCAATAAATGCAAAACTAAGAAACAAAAATGTCATTGTTTTTGGGAATAAAGATCTAAGTGATAAACTAATGAAGGCACCAATCATCGATAATTATCTGGGATTTCCTGAAATCACAGGAAAACAGTTAAAAGACAAATTTATCAACCATGCAACAGCGATGGGGATCGAAGTAATTCCAGAAAAAATTAATAACGTTTATGCCATGGGAGATTATTTTGCTTTAATAGCAAATGAAAATAACTATGAGGCCATATCGGTGATTATTGCAACAGGCGTTGAATTCTCAAAAACCCTGCCGGGAGAATTTGAGTATTTAGGTCAGGGCGTCAGTTACTGCGCTACCTGTGATGCTTCATTTTTCAAGGGGAAAGTTGCCACGGTCATTGGTTATAATCAGGAATCAATCGATGAGGCGAATTTCATCAGTGAGATTGTGGAAAAAACTTATTTTATTCCAATGTTTAAGGGAGACTATGCATTAAATGCTAATATCGAAATAGTTCAAGGAACACCGGTAAGTATAAAAGGAACAGATAAAGTTGAACTGCTTGAGCTGAAGGATCGGGAAATTACAACAGATGGGGTGTTCATTTTACGGGACAGTGTAAGTCCGGAACAGCTTGTGCCCGGACTTGAAATGGAGGGGAAGCATATTAAAGTGACCAGAAATATGGAAACAAACGTGGCCGGGCTTTATGCTGCTGGCGACATTTCAGGAAAACCGTATCAATATATGAAAGCTGCTGGCGAGGGCCAAATTGCAACACTTAATGCAGTCAGTTTTATTGATGATCAACGCAGGAAAAAGTAGCTGGCAGTTGTGATTTCAATACCCCATTAGAGAATGGCGTACTGAAATCAAATGAGAATGGATACAATTTTACGCCAACAAATAAGAGAGCCTCAACGGCTCTCTTATGCAATTCTTATTGGTGCGAGTGGCGATACAGCATTTACGGAACAAACCCAGTAAGATCAAGGCTTTGCAGGCAATCGAGAAGCAGTATTTACGTTAAAAATCGCAGAAATTGGCAAAATTTTAAGGGCGTTTCCTGATTACGGGACGCCCTTTTGCCGTCTCTGGATGTAAGATATATGATCAACATCATTTCTGCTCTAAGTTTTAAAGGTTTCCCTTGCAAGGCAGTTATCTGCTGTGCCATCTTAAAGTGATTAATCGATGGCCCTTAACATTAGCCGAATATATACACATGCGTTTGATGTTCTACGCTTTCAAGGATGTGGACGATTGGCCTATCTGTTCAGTCCAATTCAGCATCACGTCGGCAAAAGTACAACGATCAATATACCCTATGACGGCGGTGAAGTTCTCTATCATGGGAAACCGATCAGAACGCAATGATCATTCGTAAACGGCTATTTTTTGTTCTACTCAAAACAAAACTAGTCAGGGTAATTGCCAACTGTAGGGCTGGCTTACCGCTTGATTTCATCGATATAATTTTCTCTGAACTTTTTCGGTGAAATATGGTAGTACTTCTTGAATAGTCTGCTGAAATAATTTACGCTGTCAAAGCCGCACCGTATGGCGATTTCGGTGATATTCAAATTCGTTTGTTCCAGAAGAGCTACGGCCTTTTCCAATCGAACTCCGTTGGTATAGTCCGTTGTCGTCTTTCCTGTCATTTGTTTGAATGTTCTGCAAAAATGACAGGCGCTGATATTCACGCTTTCCGCCAGTTCCTTTAAGCTGATTTTTTCTGCGAAATTCTCTTGTATAATCTGAAAAACAGAATCAAATCGCCGCAAAATGCGGGCTTTCTCTTCAAACTCTTCTTTGGTCAGTATTTTAGCGACATATCCCCTCAGCAGCAGAACAATCAACTGGTAGACAGACGATTTTACAGCGAGCTCAAAGCCGGTCTGCCGGGAGAAGTACTCCTGAATCATCCGTATGACACAGTTCGTCACCTGCGCATCATTTTCAATCAGGTTTTGAAAGGAAATCAGATTTTGGGTCAGCGGAGCAAGATATTTTGTCTGTAGCAGATCGACCTGATTGCTGAAAAGGAATGTGGGATCTATACGGATAACGTAGAAACTCAGATCGTCAGAAAGGCCTTCCAGGTAATGCAGTTCGGTGCTGTTGATCACTGTAATGCTGCCTGTTTTGACGCAAAAACGGTTGTGACCGCATTCAAGAACGGCTTCGCCGCTGACGAAATAATAAAACTGCAAATGTTCATGCCAATGTCGCTTGTAATTTCCTCCGCGCTTAATATCACTTTTTAAAAAAATTTCGACGCAGAAATTTGCGTCCGGCATCTCTCTGTATAAATAGGTGTTTGAATCTTTCATTTATTCGCCTCATATCAATATCGTGCTAAATGTCAGCAATACAATTCTTGTATATGCATGCTTATAAGACTATTATAGAATAAGCAATGGATCATGTAAACATCAAAATATTGCTATACAGAATTGAAGGAGGTTGACCCTAACATGTCAGAACAAGTTTCAACTAGAGGCGGGAAAAAAGGAATTACACTGTTTGTCGTTGTCGCAATGACCTTTATGGCCACGCTGGATTCCAGCATCGTGAATGTGGCGCTGTCTGTGATGTCCAGTAAAATGAACGTTCCGCTCTCATCCATTGAATGGGTAGTTGCGAGCTATATCATTATCATATGCTCCACGATTTTATTTTTTGGACGTCTTGGGGATATCATCGGGAAATCGAAAGTATTCCAGTGCGGGACGGTTTTATTTACGATCGCTTCCCTGTTGTGCGGACTGTGCCATTCCTTCACGCTCTTGATCATTTTCCGCTTTGTTCAGGGAATTGGTGCTTCCGCATACATGGCGAACAATCAGGGTATTATCACAGAACTGTATCCAAAGGAAGGCCGTGGCAGAGCGCTCGGCATTTTGGTTACAGCAGTTGCAATGGGTAATATGGTCGGCCCCTCGGTCGGCGGTCTTATCCTGTCGGCGTTGAATTGGAACGCAATCTTTTGGGTCAATGTGCCGATTGGTATCATCGTTTTTCTGTTGGGGATGAAATACCTGCCCAAAAGTGCAAGGAATAATGAGCGAATGGACATAACGGGCGCGGTCCTTCAGTTCGGGGGAACGGTTTTGTTGTTCGGGGCGCTCATTGAAGCGCAAAAAACAGGATTTGCGAATCCGTACATCCTGACGGCGATTCTTGTGTCGGTTCTGTTCATTGCGTTGTTTATCCGGTCAGAAAAAAAGCAAAGTCAGCCGCTTCTTACACTGAGTATATTTCGTGACGCACAGTTTTCGTTAAACCTTGTCTGCGCCCTCACTTCCTTTGTTTGCATTGCCGCATCCACAATTCTCCTGCCCTTTTACCTTCAGGACACTTTAAAGCTGACACCGGCGCAGGCGGGTCTGTTTATGATACTGTCTCCGCTGATTCTGGCAATTTTGTCTCCGATCTGTGGCACTCTTTCCGATAAAATCGGGTCTGAATCGCTGACTCTGATAGGACTGCTGCTAATGGCCTCTGGTTTTTTCCTGATGTCGCGGCTTACAGAGCATTCATGGATTGGTATCTGCGCGGTTTTCGTTTCCATCATGGCCGTTGGCCAAGCTTTATTTCAGCCGGCAAATAATTCTTTAATTATGTCCGCCTGCCCACGAGATAAACTTGGAATTGTTGGCAGCATCAACTCGCTGGTGCGGAATCTCGGGCAAATCATAGGAATTACACTTTCCACTACTCTCTTATATACATTTATGAGTCAAAAATTAAAATACCGGGTATCGGACTATGTGTTTGGCAGAGACGATGTGTTTGTTTTTGGAATGAGGAATGATTACATAATACTTGCGGTAATATGCTGTATTGGCGCGGTACTCACGGCGTTTATAAAGAAATCGCAAAAGACGACTAAAAGAGAATTGGAACAAGCAAGGCGTGAATTATCTATTTTAACTGAAAGAGGTGAAAATAACGAATAACAAAGCTATCGGTAGTAACTGGGACGATGTAAGAAAAGAGATCTTTACACCTGAAGAAATTCTAGAATCTGATTTAAGGGTTGCTCTCATGGGTGAGATCATTAAGGCGCGCCATGAAATCAGTAATATATACGCTCATGCAATCAATACGCTGATGCAAAAGCAAGCGATGCCCTAGAAAACATCTTAATAAATCCTGATAAAACAGCTCTACAACTGAGGTTGTAGAGCTGCTTTATTTTGTAAGTAGTCCCCATACAGTCCCCAACTCGTGGGTTATTTGGAGAAATGACACTTCCAGACAATAAAACAAGAGAACCGCAACGGCTCTCTTGTACAATTCTTATTGGTGGAGATGAGGGGACTCGAACCCCTGGCCTTCTGACTGCCAGTCAGACGCGATCCCAACTTCGCCACA
>JGI24143J45723_1000214_pt1 | contig 31456 bp, 32 predicted proteins | sample BarGraIncu00432A_FD_45723 | JGI IMG/M metagenome (IMG submission 45723) | reverse complement strand
ATATCTATAATAAATAAAAATTAATTCTATATATTATAGATCTCTGTTTTATATTTATCTAAGTTGTTTTTAAAAAAGTCGATTGTTTCCCCTAGCCCTTGTTCGAAATTATATCGTGGTTTCCAATTTGTTAGTCTTTTTATTTTTTCGTTTGAACCTAAAAGCCTGTTGACTTCGCTCTTCTCAGGTCTTAGCCTTTGCTCATCACAAATTATTTTCACATTTGGTTTGATCTGCCTTATCAATTCTTCAGCAAGTTCTCCAATTGAAATTTCTTGTTGAGTTGCTACATTAATCTCTTCACCAATCGTCTTTTCTGATCTTGCAATTTCAATAAAAGCATTAGCTGTATCCTTCACATAGTTAAAATCCCGTGTTGGCGTCAATGATCCAAGCTTAATTTCTTTTTTCCCGGCCAGCAATTGTGTAATAATGGTTGGAATAACAGCTCTTGCAGATTGTCTTGGACCATAAGTATTAAATGGTCTGACTATTGTTATTGGCATATTAAAGCTTCTATAAAAAGACTCCGCTAAACGGTCTGCTCCAATTTTTGTTGCAGAATAAGGGGACTGACCCTGATATGGATGTTTTTCATCAATCGGCACATACTGGGCGGTGCCGTATACTTCTGAAGTAGAGGTGATCAGCACACGACTTGTTTCACAATCTCGTGCTGCCTGCAACACATTTAGAGTGCCCTTAATATTGGTATCTACATAGGTATCCGGTGAATGATAGCTAAATGGTATCGCAATTAATGCTGCAAGATGGAATACTTCATCAACACTCTTCATTGCTTCTCGTACACCGTTCGGATCTCTCACATCACCCGTAAATATTTCAATTTCATTTAATATCTCTTTTGGAAGTGTATCGAGCCATCCCCAACTATTGAATGAATTGTACAGTACAAAAGCTTTGACTTTATGCCCTGTTTTAACTAATTCTTCAGTCAGATGACTTCCAATAAAACCATCTGAGCCTGTTACTAATACTTTCATAATATCATCTTTCTCTAAGTTCTATGTCGTTTTATAACGAGAACCCAGTTCTTAATTAATTCCGATTATTTATATATAATGCTCAATGCTCTCTCTAAGGCCTTCCATTATTTTTTCATTTAGATTGTTATCACTGTATAAAAGATCGATAAACGGCTCTACATTCTTTAGTGCTTGTTTTGTTTTTTTTAATTCATTTTTCTCAATTTTAATACGTTTAATATTATTGACCAACAATTCATATTGTACTCGATTCATAGGCATAGTAATTACTTTAAAAAATTCATTAGCTTCTAGTTTGTTGATAAAATAATCAAGTTTATTATACATAATACTTATCTGTTTTATATTTGAATTTTTTACCAATTCTTTTATTTTTAATATCTGTTGTCTTATTTCTGATAATAATGTTTTATACTTACTATTTTCGTCCTCCATCAATTTTAACTTTGAACAAAGATATTTTTTATCATATAAATCTGATTTCATCATAACACCAAATTCATTACCCTGGACACGCTTAAATTGCAGCTTATCATTCATCACTCTTTCCAATTGCATGAATTCAGTTCCTTCAATATGGGCTCCACCAATGGTTGTGTTAATTATTGGAACGTCAGAACTTTTTATATAAAACTCCATCTGGCTTCTCATTCTATTAAACGAATCATTTGTTTCTATTTCATTTTTTAAAACATCTTTAATTTTTAACGTTTTTTCCTGCAATTCATATGCATCACTTTGAGAATAGTCGATTCCATCAGCATAGTTTTTTTTATCTTTATAAGCCAGATTCTGTCCAACAAGAACAATCGTTGAAAATTTTAGTTTATTTAACAATTCCAATGTTACAACTGCAATCGTTGGGGCATCTGCCACTTTCAAAATTCCTTTTTCGTTTTCGGTTTTTAAAAAATAATTTGCAATCGTGTCCTGAGTTGTTACCATATGATATTTCGGACCTTGATAATCCTGCAGCACTTCAAAACCTACACTACTGCCAAAAATCAAAGGAATACTATTTATTTGCATTTCATTTATTTTTTTAAACACTAATTTATTATTATCTTCACTTGGATCGTAAGTACAAATTGCATCCGGAAATATATTATGATGGATCAGCGCATTAACCGCTGATCCAAGCGCAAATATGTAAGCCAAGCCCTTTTCTTTAATGATTCTCAGATTTTCAATTTCATAATCTAAAGATGGACCTGCTGCTACTAATATAGCAGCTTTATCTTTGAAAATATTTTCGTCCTGCATTAGTATATTCGGCGTATTTAACACTTCTTTAAAATTAATAATGCTATTGATTATCCATCGTTTTTGAAAAGCATAATTTACATTTAATGAACTTCTTTTCCCCTTAATCAATTCTAAAAATCTGTTTGAGAACCGATTATGTTGTTCCTTAAACGCACTTTGATAAATTGGCAAATCCATAATGATTGTTTTTTGGTCGGCATTGTTTAAAACAATATTAAAAAATTCATCCATCACTTCGGGCTTAACTTCACATTGGAGTATGAGCATTTTTTTTGTTGAAATGTCTTTTAAATTTCTATACTCTAAAAACTGTTTAAATACTTCGATAGAAGGTTCATAAATAGAAAATGCAGTATCTGGAAATCGTTTTATAAAAGAATCAATATGATAACCGAGTCCTAATCCGTAAAAAATCACCTGAGATTCGTCATCAATCTCTTCTCTTTCTTCTAATTTATCGATGATGGTCTCTGCCTCCCTGATAGGGTCGTATTTACTATGTAAGTAGAGCGATTTTTCATCTTTTTCTATTCTTAACGTTTTTTTATTATTTTTTGTGTCTTCTAGAGTAATCAAACTTTTTTCAGTCTCGTCTTCACCCTTTTTTAATATTTCATACAGAACCGGACAATTCTTTTTCAAAAATATGATATTATCAGCTAACACGATTCACATCCACTCCTGGCAGTAAAAGCTTTAACTTATCCAGTATATTTTCAAACAGGGGTTTTATTTCATACAACATCATATCTCCAATTGTAATAATATCTTTTGCAACAATGACACTCTCAAGTTCAGGAATAAAAATACTGAGTTTCGAAACCTCCTGGACATATTCATTCCAAATTTCATAATTATTAATAACATTGTTTAAATTTTTAATTGAATCAATTTTCGCCAGAGATTCAATAATCCACTGTATCCCCTCAAATAAATCATTTAATTTTATCCATGTTTTCTCATTTGGCTGTTGATAAAATTCTTCTGCTAATTCTGTAACTAACGGAATTGCATTTCCAATATAGCTACTGGCTGTCACGATCGTTTCATTAACTAAGTCGGTAATCGATTGAATCACGACCTCTACCTTTTTTATATTTTCTATGTTATCAAAAAAATAATTATAGATATCTTGATAAATTGAAATTCCATCAATGATTAGATGAGAAAACTGCAAATCTCTTTTGTTTAGATACTTATTAATCGTATCAAATATTTCTTTTATTATCTTAGGATCATTTTCAAATTCTAAAACTTCATCTTCTATATAGACAAACACAATTCATCCTTCTTTCTTGATCTGAATACACCTTACGGTATTTATTACGTTCTCTTATTAACTAAATTTATGTATCTATGACTAGTTCTAATATCGACTAAAGTTAGAATATATTAAGTATTTAATCCTTGTTTCAAACAACGTTTTCAAAAATCTTAATATTCATTTCTGTACAAGCATTAGTCCAAAAGCAATTAACTCTATAATAGTATTATTATTTTATCATAACAACGATACAATTCCAATAAAAAGAGTGTTTGAAATCTTTATCAAAAAATAAATACTTCTATAAGAATATTCTAACTGTTTCGTCAATAAATCAAAAAAAAACCACCAGTTGGTGGTTTTTTTTGATTTAAAAATATATTTCTAAACTGATTATTGTAATAATGAAAGAACTTTTTGTGGTTGTTGATTAGCCTGAGCAAGCATTGACTGAGCAGCCTGAGAAAGAATATTGTTTTTAGTGAACTCAGTCATTTCTTTTGCCATATCTACGTCACGTATACGAGATTCAGCACTAGCTGTGTTTTCTGAAGATGTTGACAGATTATTGATAGTATGTTCCAAACGGTTTGTATAAGCACCCAATTTAGCACGTTCCGAAGATACTGTAATAACTGCGTTATCAACAGTGGTGATTGCAGATTCTGCACCTGCATGAGTTGTTACATCCAACGCACTGATTCCTAATGCTTCAGCTCTCATATCTCCGATGCTGACGCCCATGGTCTGCCCTTCGTTAGCACCAATATGAAGTGTCAGTGCTCCATTACCATTAATCGTAATGTTAGCTGCATTGTCACCGCTGGTTGAAGAAGCAACTGAACTATTGATTTTAAACTCTAATCCTTTGTATACGCCATCTGTCACAGTAATTGAATTACCTGTAGCAGTATACCCGGTAATACCAGCTGCAGTTAATGATGCATTCGTGCCAAGTCCACTATCAGCAGCTATAGCAGCACCACTTGTTAATCCTGATCCTAAATTAAAGTCTATTTTAGCAGAACCACCAACATCATCAGTAGTCAAAACTAAACCAGTTGTACCACTAAGTGATGCAGTTACGCCAGTATCAGCATTTGCAGCATTAATGGCTGCCATTGCTGCAGCGGCAGTTCCTGATGCAGTTGCCGTTGAGTTGTAGTTTATTGTCGTCCCATTAACAGACATTGAACGAGCTCCGCCTGATGCAGTAGTAACAGTTGCCGAAGTTTTTGCGCCAGCTGCTTCAGCAGCGGCTGTTATAGCTATGGTTCCGCTCGCCTGTGTCTCAGTTGATCCACCAACTACGCTAATCCAATCACCGGAAACACCGGCAACTGTTTCTGAATTTGTAGTTGTTGTCATTCCTGCTCCACCATTTAAAAGTTTTTTGGTATTGAATTCGGTCTGATCGCCAATACGGGTAACTTCTTTTGCCAACTGATCAACTTCTTTTTGAATTTCTGCTCGATCATTTGTGGTGTTGGTATCATTTGAAGATTGAACGGACAGTTCTCTCATTCTTTGTAGAATTGAATGGGTTTCGTTTAAAGCACCTTCAGCAGTATTGATTAAAGAAATACCATCGCTGGCATTATTCGATGCGGTGTCTAACCCATTGATCTGTCCACGCATTTTTTCAGAAATTGCCAAGCCTGCTGCATTATCTCCGGCTTTGTTGATAGCTAAACCTGAAGACAATTTTTCCAATGATTTATTGGTTGATGACTGGTTTGCCGCTAATTTGTTATACGTGTTTAATGCTGCGATATTATGATTGATTCTCATTTTATTTTCCTCCGTTTATTTATTGGCCGATAACCCTCGGCCTGGGAATTTTTTAGGCTTTCCTTCGTACGCTAGGTCTGCCAAATGTTTAAGCATATTCGCTCTTGTAATTAATATCGACCATCCCCCAGGATACTTTAGCAAAATATTAATTTTTTGCTTTTATTTTTCTTGGGTTTTGATTGATCAACCGATAGAACTTCCAACCCGTATTAGGTCTGCCACATGTTCAAGCACATTCGCTTCTGTTATTAATATCGCCCAATCGATTAAATACTTTAGGATTTTTTACAAAAAAAATAAAATTCTCTCAATCATTGGTTGACACCCAATCATATAAAGAATTTCATTTTATGTTTATCCGGTTAACTATGAATATTAACGAGACTGATTCAAGCTATACCTTTTGATCAAGCTTCAGCCCTACTCCAATGTTCGAAACATCTTCAATTTCTGCCCCTGGCGTGTAGTCAGAATCAGCACTGAGTGGAACATATAAAGGACCAGCCCCTTCTATCGGTTTGTAATCAGGATCAGCACTGAGTGGAACATATAAAGGGCCAGCCCCTTCTATCGGTTTATAATCAGGATCGGCACTAAGTGGAAAATATAAAGGGTCGTCCCCTTCTATCGGTTTGTAATCAGGATCGGCACTCCGCGGAACATAGATGGGCCCACCAACATATTTAATAATCACTTTTGGCCACTGAGTGACGACTAGTTCCAGATCCGGTGGGTAAAACTGAGTATTTAAATTTTCAGCTGCTGATGTACTGCTGGCAAGTCCACTCATATTAAAGTTGATTTCCATATTATTTACTTCATTATTCCCGCTTTGAGTCGTTATTGGAAGTAGGTCAGCTATGGAATCAATACTTCTGGATGATTGCTCAAAACCGATTGCCCTGGCATCGCCATCTTCCATTTTAATATTGAGCTTTAGGTTTCCATTATTATATTTTGCGCTTGCCGTATAGGTTGAGTGATCCCAGTTATATGTAGAACTTGGTTTAAATGAATCCTGAATGGGAATCTGAATCGGATTCAAGCGAATACTTCGTGTTCCCTGATCTTCAGCAACACTGACTTGTGTTGAATTAACGGATGATAACTTCAACGGCTCCTTTTTCACAAATTCAATCTTAATGGGAATCGTTTCTATAGCAATTAAAGGCTTCATTTCTCCTCCTAACTAGAATTAATTCTCTGCTTTTATATATTACGACATATAATCAAATACAGATTGTTGAATTACACTGTTCCCCATTTGAAGCGCAGCTTGATAGGCCGCCGACTGTGTCTTATAGTCTATATAAACAGCCGTTGCATCAACCCCTTCAACTTCAGTTTGTCTTGCCTGCAAGTTATAATCCTGGGTTTCGTATCGTGATGTCATAAAATCCAAATAGTTTTCCTTTGCACCAATTTCTGTGGTCGTCTGATAAGATTTCTGCGCCACTTCCTTTAAATGTCCGTAAAGAGAATCCGCAGTAGTATCAGAATAATCAGTCGACTCAAACTCATCTGCAATTTGTCCCAGTAAATTATAAAAATTATTAGAAACCGGGCCGGTTACGCCATCAATGGTTGTCGTGCCGTTGCCGACAATGCTAATACCCGCAAAGGAATAATTAAACACCGAGTTTGAATCTACAGTACCATCCGGTTTAAAGGCAACGCCCAAACCGATGTCTACATACATGGTATCATTTTTTAATGCCTTTAACGCATCTGAACCATCTGTTAAGGAGTCCACATCATTACCATTATATAATAATTTTCCACCTACTACCGTAAATGGTTTTGTTTCAGTATTGCTTCCCCCGAAAATATAGCTGTCAGATGACGTGGTATTGAGGGTTTGCAATAATTGATCCTGTATGGTACGAAGTTCCGTGGCAATTATTTTTCGTTCACCTGAACTCTGGCTTGCATTCATTCCCTGCAGCGTCTTACCAGTAGCCTCTGTAAGGGAATCTTCTATACCACTTAGGGTACTTTCTGAGTTGGTTAAAAAATCCTGAGCATGACTGATATTATCCTGATAAGTTGATACCTTTGACAGACTTCTTCTTATTTGGTATCCCTTAATGGCTGATGATACATCCTCGGATGTTCTTGAATATTTTCGTCCCGAGGCAACCTGGTTATTTAAATTATTAAGCCCTGTTGATAGACTGCTCAGATTTTTAGTATATTTTGTAGTCATCGCTTTATATGTAATTCTCATTTTTATTAGCTCCTTCCCACTCCTATGGCTTTGTTAAAATCAAACCGTAGAATTATACGCCCATGGTATTAATGATCGTATCCAGATTTTGATCCAATATGTTGAAATACCGGATTGCGGCATTATAGACTTTTTGATAAGCCGTTAAGTTGACCCCTTCTTCATTAAGAGAAACCCCTGAAGTATCATCCCTTGTGGTGGAAATTGTTGCAAGTACCCCATCGGATGTATCTGAAAAATTTTCATACAGTGAAACATCAGTGGAAAGATTTCCCAGCGTACCGGTTATACATTCATTAAAGTTTCCTGAAAAAAACGTACTTTCAGTTGTACTGCCATCCGGTGTATATTTAAAATCCTGATCATCACTCATGGCTTTAATCATTTTAACAATATTATCAGGTTTTCCTGAGGTTGTGGTTGAGGTTGTGGCAGTCGTTTTAATACCATCAGGATCATCCGCCCATGCAGCTGATACTTGAATAGTTGCTGCCGTAATATTATCGGTTGACGTTCCGTCTGAACCTGTAAATAAAGCGACTGGAGTCTCACCGGTAGTACTGACATTATTCAAATTATTAAACACACTTGCAAACTTTTTAGCAAAAATATCCATTGCCTCTTTATAATAGGGAATCCCTCTCTTATCGCTTTCGTCCCCGGTTGCGAAGCTTCCATTCCCATTAATAACATCTAAATAGCCTTTAATGGAGCCTTTTGAAAAGTAATCATTTTTATCGTTCTGCACAACCCCTGCTGTGTCTGTTACCGAAAGGTTGACTTCATCCCCGGTATCTGCATAACTTAAAGACCCATACTTGTCATTATCGACAATCTTAATCGGCGTACTACCGCTATCAGTGGGATTGTTTAAAGTGATGCTTAAGCGATTAATGGTTAGATCATGTGATATCGTTTCCGGTGTATTGGTAACTTTTATATCCGCAACTGCTGAAAGTTTATCAATCAGTAAATTTCTTTTATCATACAACTCATTCGGAGTGTTTCCGTATATCTCCTCTTTTCGGATTTCGTCATTCAAATTAGCAATATTTTTTACATAAGTATTAAAATTACTGCTAACATCAACATTTAAATCCTCAACTTGCTGACTTCTGACATCCTCAATTTGGTTGGCATACATGTTAATGTACTGTGTTACTTTTTGAGCGGCCGATCTGATTACCTGTTTGATATCTGAACTGGTTGGCGTTTGTGAAAGTTTATTTAGCGAATCAGTAAAACTGGATAATTCACCTGAAAGCGCCTCCTTCGAGGCTTCATCAAAAACATCTTCTACACTGGTCAAGCTTGTTTTCATAGTATTATAATAGCTTGCTTCGGAATTTTGTTTGCGGTAGCGGCCATCAATGTAAGCATCCCGTATCTGAGTGGTTCCGGTTGCCTCGGCACCAATACCTGTGGATACCTGGGGATTGGCATACTGCTGAACAGCGCCGCTGGTGGTAACGGAAACAATGTCGACCCTTTGTCTGGTATATCCTTCAGTATTAACATTGGAAATATTATTCCCGGTTACGTTTATATTTGCCTGACTTGCTGTCATGGCTCTGCTGGCCACTTGAAATGATAAAAATGTTGCAGTCATATCATCGTTCTCCTTTTAGTTAAATGCTTTTCTCAAAAGCCTTTAGTAATGTAACATTCTCTACTTCAGTTCCATCTTCGCTATAGGTGGTCTTATCGCTTTTTAATTTAAATTGTTCAATTTTCTTATTGACAACATGAAGCTTTGTTTCCAGAAGGTTTTGACATTTTCCTTTATAAAACTGTATTTCCATGCTGGTTTCTTCAAATTGACCAAGAAGATCATAAAACCGCATCTGTTCATCTTCAGGAAGCTGCTGGATGACTTCAGACAGCTTTTTTCCTGTCAAATTAAGCTTATTCATAAAGTCTGCCACTTCTTCATCAAAATTCTTTATTTGGTAAAGAAAAAGTTGCTGATGATTCAGGTTATCATTCAGTTCATCGATGCTATTACTTTGAATGAGCAAAAGCTCATCCTTAAGTTTGGGTATTGTTTCTCGATGAAGCTTAATAACCCCGAAAAGATAATCGTAAAAGTTATCCACTACTTTTTTATTTTCAGACATTTTAAGCCTCCTCAAAAAATCGGTTTATTATTTTAAAATCGCTTCTGCCAATAAATCAGCTGAAACGTTGTAAGTGCCATTCTGTACAGCTTCTTTTAATTCACTCAATCGATCTGATTCTTTCACAGTGACATCATACAAAACGGAAGACTTTGCTACATTAAGACGACTGTCTTCAAAAGATGTATTATGATCGCTCGAAATTTCAGTGCTGTCAGTCTTACTTTTTGCTATGTTTTTTTTGCTTTCCTGAGTATCAACTTTACGTGTTGATTCTGTTGCTGTCTCTTGTCCAATCTTTGATTGAACAGTAGTGTTATTATTTACTAATCCTATTTTCATCGCTAAACCTCCTCTTACTCATTCAATACTTTATTTTTAAACTTTTTTATTTATAAAGTCATTTTTATCTTCATGTTATACATATCGTCATTATAATAAAAAACTTTAGGAAAAGAAATAAAAATAAAAATTCATGGGTTGTTGTGAATCTGTTGGGGGAATTGCCGCCTGTTTGCTTTTGTTTGAACTATTTGCGTTTGTGGGCGATTGATAATCGCCCCTACGATATAGTGCTGTATGGTTTGTGTGGTATTATTATTTTGATAAAACCCGAACAATTTCGTCGGAAATCTTTTCCAGTGGCAATTGTTTTTCTACCCCGCCGATATTATAGGCAACCATGGGCATTCCGTAAACAATGGATGTTTTTTCATCCTGACCAATCGTATAAGCACCCTTTTTTTTCATTTTTAACAAGCCCTCCGCGCCGTCTTTTCCCATTCCGGTCAGTATGACTCCAATTGACTGTTTTCCCGCTGTTTCGGCAACCGAACTAAAAAGAACATCCACTGAAGGACAGTGGCCGCTGACTTTTTCTTCCTGGGTGCATTTTACAACATAGCCGGTTCCCCTTTTAACTAAACGCATCTGAAAACTCCCGGGTGCAATTAAAACACGTCCGGGTTTTAAAACATCCCCATCTTCCGCCTCTTTTACTTCAAGTTCACACGTATTATTAAGCCGATCCGCATAAAGTTTAGTAAACACCGGCGGCATATGCTGAACAATTAGTATTGGGGGCATATCCCTTGGCAATCTGGATACCACCGCATAAATAGCATCTGTGCCTCCTGTGGAGGCACCAATCGCGATGACCATATTCATTGTATTGACACCACTATTGGCAATCGCCTTGATTGGGGCATAATCTTTTTTCAGGTTGCCTACCTTCGCTGTGGAAGCAATTTTGATTTTGACAATGAGCTCATTAACAAAAGAATTCATCCCTCCGGCCCGGCTAAAATTAGGTTTTGTGACAAATTCTACGGCTCCGGCATCTAAAGCATCCAGGATGTTTTTGGAAACTGAGCTCACTACAATAACCGGCAACGGGTATTGAGGCATCAGTTTTTTCAAAAATTCAATGCCATTCATTTTTGGCATTTCCACATCTAAGGTGACAACATCCGGTTTTAATTTTATGATCATGTCCCTGGCCATGTAAGGGTCGGTTGCTGTCCCGACCACTTCCACATCCGGGTCTTTTGATATTTCTCTGGATAATGTTTCTCGAAATAATAGTGAATCATCAACGATCAACACTTTAATCTTTTGTTTAAGCCTCATCTCTGATCCTCTTTCTATTTTTCTTCAAACAACTCTTCAACTATTTCCATTTCATCGCTTTTCAGCAGTCTTTCACAGTCAAGCAGCAATTGAACCTTTCCCCCTGCTTTTCCAATCCCTTTCATAAAACGATTTTCAAAGCCGGTCTTGTTTGATGGCGGTGGGGAAATCGCTTCATCATCAATATTCAGGACTTCTTCAACATTGTCGACAATTAATCCAACGGATACCGCATCAATATCGATGACAATGATACAGGTTCGATCATTATAATCCACTGGTTCTTTTCCAAACTGCAGTCGGACATCAATAACCGGTATTATTTTTCCACGTAAATTGATGATCCCTTTTATATGAGGCGGCACCTCCGGCACCTTGGTGATTGATTGCATGCCAATAATTTCAGTCACGTATTTAATCTCAATCCCGAATACTTCCTCCTCTAACGAAAAAGTCAAATATCTGCCATGCTGGGTGTCTTCTTCCATGTAGTCTTTTTCCAAACTATTCTCCGCCATTTTATTTCTCCTTCTATTAATTGAATTTTATTTTTTCCTATTTCCATTCTATAAATGTGATTAAATTACTGTTCTTCTTCTTTACATCGACATTTTCAATCAACGCTTAATCTTTTCATTTAAATTATAACATGTTTTCTTATTATCTTAACATCTATTGCTTAATAAATTTCTAATCCAATCATAATTTCAACAAAAACCGCTGAACACAAAATGCTCACCGGTTAAAATATAACGCGTGATTTAATTAGAATTCCTCTATTCTTCTATTGAGAGACTGTATTTTCATAATACCTGTTTCCAAATCGAAATACTGGGTTCTTCCAAAATTCAAACCGGTGTCTTCAGCAAGAATCGGGATTCTTAGGTGGCTCAATGCCTTTTTAACACAGTCAATATTTCTTTCCCCGATTGCGCCGAGTTTGCTGCCTGGCTGAACTGCAAACATTTGAGCTCCCCCGGCAATTTTTGCGACGATTCGATTATTTCTGACCCCGGCGTTTTTCAATTCTTGGACCAAATCAACGAGGGCTGTGTCAGCAAATTTCTTCCGATTAATATCTTTGGCTGAAAAATTTGTACTATCCGGCAACATGACATGTGAAAGCCCACCAATTTTTGTAACTCTGTCGTATAAACAAACTCCTACACAAGACCCTAGAGCATAGGTAACAATCACTTCCGGGCCTTTCGTAAATTTATAATCCGATATTCCAACAACGATTAATTGACTCATATTTCCAATCCTAGTTTTTGCATAATTATTTTTAATGTGTTGATTTCAGCAAACATAATCATGTTGCTTTTTAGATCATTGGTTTCACCTTTAAAATTTTCTTCTATAAACATTAATTTATCTCCAATTGCCCCAAATTCAATTATCGGTACACTCATTAATGCGCCAACCATATCAATGGCTATATAGGGAACTGACACTTGTATGTTTAGCCCCGTTAATGCCGAAATAGCATTAACATAAGAAGAACTCAAGATATTTCCAATCTCTTTAATCCCTGATATCTTCATTTCACTGAGTTCTTCTTCACTATCGTCTTCACCCACTAAAATATCCATAATGCTTTTTGCATCCTTTATGTTCAGCAAAAACATAATCATGCCGTTGCCATCCCCGCTGAAATTCACCAGAACAGCTACCGTCATGGTTTCAGCACCGCCTAATGCCTGTACCGCTTCATCAAACCCAGTAATTCTGACACTCGGGACATTCATATCCACTTTTTCATCTAAAATAGTTGCTAAGGCTGTAGCCGCATTCCCGGCTCCGATATTTCCGATTTCTCGTAATACGTCAATTTGCATATCACTCAGTTCCTCATAATTATTAAACAAATCAGCACCTCTTTTCTTCAATTATCACGCAATGTAATTATATCTTACAAAATACCATTGATGATTTGATTGTCACTCCAATAAATTTTACAGTGCTCCAGACTATCCAATTCATGCTGGAATATGCTCTCTCCAAAATAAATTTTCACACCTCTATAAAGTTTTCTTTTAACGGACACCGAGCCAAAATATTCAATGTGCCCTTGTTTTTCTTCTTTTTCTATTTCCGCCTTCATTTCATCAATATTGTTTTCTAGAACGTTTACTTGTTTATCAATCTCTTTTTTTATGTCCGTAAACTGTTTGATTGAATCATTATCCTGCCTGTTTTTTTTGATATCTTTTCTTTCCTGATTCAATATCAACGATTTTACTTGTGCGTTTTTCTCATATGCAGCCTTCAACTGAAGATTTTTATCTTCAAGCTTCTTTTTTAAATTCTCAAGCACATCTGTATCGAGTGTGGTTTCTCCCAGAATCCGTACAATTGTTGGCAGTTCTCTTTCATTGCCAATTTCTTTTGCTGTCAGCTCACCTGCTAATTGTATTTCTCCGCCAATAATAATTTCTCGGGATCCTGTGAGTTTAATATTTCCCTGGCAAGTAATTTGACCATCAATAATAAAATCAACCGTTATATCTCCCCCAACATTAATCCGAGCCTTTTCTATATAATTGCAACGCAAATCTTTACCGACTTTAACTTCACCTGAGCGGCCACCAAAAATTCCTTTAGCGATCATCATATTTCCGGCTGCTTCTATTTTAGCTTCCTCTACCACACCTTTTACAATCAGGTTTCCCCCTGATTTTACCGAAAACCCACTGCATACATCTCCATCAATGGTCACATCGCCTGAAAAGGAAATATTTCCTGTTGAAAAATCGACATTGGATGAGATATGAAGCATCTCATTAATATGTATGGTGTTGCCGATATACTTTACAATTCCATCACAGGTTGCAATTAATTTAGTATCGTCTTCAGTTAATTCTGTGTTTTTCCCTGTTGGAACCAGGGGCACTCTCCCTTTTTTTGCCGGAATAACTTCTCCATAGACGTTGATTCCATCAGTTCCTTCTTCTTCTTTTGTTATTTTACATAATATTTGATTTTTATTTACCATCTGAAAATAATTTAGATTTTTGTAGTCAATTTTCTGTTCTTCATCTTTACTATAGTCAGGATGATATTCCGAATCTTTTTTTACAAAATACTCAACAACCCCATCTTGTCCATCAATGACTGCTTTCCCCTCAGCCACTTTTATCTTAATATTGTAAATTGGGCGTTTGACTAACTTGTCTATTGCTATTTTATTAATTCCAAATTCAATCTTATTTTCTTTAAGCAGATCAAGCAATTGCTCTTTTGAAACAATTGGTGCTTCCTCTGACTGTCTTGAAAATTTAATGAAAGCAGCCATATGATCATCACTTACCGAGACTTCTATTTTACTTTCAGTATCCTCTTTTAAAGTTTTCTCTTCTTCCATCGTCCGGTCCCCACTTCATTTTATTTAAGTCTACTCTATCCTAAATTGACACTCATTCCATTTTATCTCAGTTGATTAACGATTTTTTCAATATCATCTGTCGATTGAAGTATTTTCGAGTTGAAAGAAAAGGCCTTCGAAGCTTCAATCATTTTTGTCATTTCTTTAGTCAGATCCGTTCCGGAAGTTTCCAAATAGCCGGTTTTGATCGTGTTTTCGGTATTAACCGTTGCCTGTCCAGACACATTTGTTGCCGCATATTGATTGTTTCCCGTCAACTGCAGACCGTATGGATTGGAAAAGCTAAAAATTCCAACAGAGTTGGCTTCAAATCCATTGGTAATATTAATGGGATTTTTATCCGTTCCTAATACATAATTTCCTTCTGTATTAACAAGATATTTCTGATCACCCTCGACGCTGATACTAAATGCACCATCTCTGGTATAAGTGACCGTATTTGCACTCTTATTCTGAACTGCAAAAAAGCCATCTCCTTCAATCGCACAATCTAATGGCTGATCTGTTTTTTCTTGACCGCTTTCTGTGAAATCAATTCCATTTTTTTCAACTTTTGCACCGTGTCCGGTGCTGATGTTCGTACCTGCTCCACCATCGATATTTTCATACAATAAGGATGAAAACGCTGTTACCTGCGGTTTAAAAGCAGTTGTGCTGATATTGGCGACATTATTGGCAATGGTATTAAGATAATTTTGCTGGCTGATTAAGCCTGAACTTGCTGTATAAAAACCTCTAATCATATTGTTATTCTCCTTTCTTTCCTAAACGATTATTTAAATAATTATTGTAATTTTCCTACTTTATTTGCAGCTATCTCCGCGATTGAATCGAATATTTTTAACATCTGTGTACAGGATGTAAAATGATTTTGTCTTGAGATGATTTCACTCATCTCTTTTGTCATGTCAACGTTTGATTTTTCAATAGATCCCTGTACCACACTGTAGGTTCCATTTTGCGCTGCCTGAAAACCATTTTGGCTCTGAAAATAGCCTTCTTCAACCTGGGTAAGGTCTGTTCCATTGGCAACTGCAGCAATATACAATTTCCCGCTCGTTACTCCGTTTTGTGTAATGGTTCCATCAGAACTTATGGTGAAATCACTTCCCTTTAAATTAATCAGCTGTCCAGCGCTATTTAAAACATTTCCGACTCCAGGAAGAGTCAGATTTCCTGCTTCATCAAGTTCAAATTGTCCATTTCTCGTCAGCACCTGGCCATAGGTATCGTTTTGAACAACAAAAAATCCCTGACCCTGAATAGCTGCATCCACACTTCTTCCTGTTTTTTCAAAACTTCCCTGAGTGAAATCTGTAAATTGACCATCATTGACCGTGATGTATGTTCCCGTTCCAATGTCAGCTTGCGCAATATCAGGGTCTGTACTCATTCTTGAAATAAGATAGTCACCAAAACTTGATTGAATCGTGGATTGACTTTTATAACCGGCGGTATTGACATTAGCCACATTATTAGACATAACATTGATTGCTTTTTGTCCTGACAACATGCCAGCAGCAGCAGAATATGATCCTCTATCCATTATTTTACCTCTTTTCATATTTTAATAGTTTTTTAATCTATTTTTCATTTTTATCATTGCCTGGGAATGTATTTGAGATACTCTGGATTCTGTAACGCCTATTACTTCTGCAATTTCTTTTAATTTCAAATTTTCATAATAATAGAGCGATACAACCAATCTTTCTTTTTCCTTCAATTGATCGATTGCTTCTGCCAATTTTGACTTGAGTTCATCAAATAAGATGGCTGATTCGGGCGAATCATCTGCTCTTTCCTCTGTAATTAAAGGTGACACTTCCATCATTTTTTCATTAATCGATTCTTCATAAGACAGTACAATTGAATTATGTCTTTGCTGGAGTATTTTCTGTAAATTTGCTTCCGATATGCCCATTCTTTGGGTAATTTCCCTATCAGTCGGTTCTCGTTCAAGCTCGACATACAGGACTCCATAGGTTTCTTCTAAAACTCTTGAAAGACTGCGCTGGCTACGGGGGACCCAATCCTGCTTTCGCATAAAGTCAATAATCGCACCTCTTATTTTTAACGTTGCAAAAGTTTCAAACTTATTTCCCATTTCCGGATTGAATTTTTCCACCGCATCAATCAACGCGATCATCCCCTGATTAACCATATCATCCATCTGGCCAAAATTGTTGTAACTGCCCTTAAATCTTAAAACATTTTTTTTTACCAGACCTGTATATTGCAGTACAATCTCATTTCTGACTTCTGTACTTTTTGTTTCTTTGTACAATTGCCATTGATCTAAATTATTGTCTTTGGAAATTTCTTCACTATTATTCTTTTCTGCAAGATCCATTTTGATACTCCTTAATTTCTAAAGGATTCCAGTAAATTATTTTTCTAACTTAATCATACCAATTACTTGAATTTGAATCGTTGTATCAATTTCATTAAAAGAAAGGACCGTTAAATCTGCCATGAATTGTTCAATCAATCGCTTGAAATAGATACGTACAATGGGAGATGTGAGAATAATCGCATGATCAACGATCTCCTTAAGTTTTTCAATTTGTTCTGTCACCTTTTCCACAATGGATTGTACAACCTGGGGATCGATTGCCAAATAGGTGCCATGTTCATTTTTCTTGGCAGAGTTTAGAATAATATTTTCAATTTCCTGATCCAACGCAATGACCTTGATGCTGTTGCCATCGGTGTATTTTCTGGTGATGGTTCTTTTTAGTCTTTGTCTCACATATTCTGTGAGCATATCGGTATCTTTAATAGCTACTCCGTGATCTCCCAGTGTTTCTAAAACACTTTCCAGGTCTCTTATGGGTATGCCTTCACGTAAAAGATTAACCAATATTTTTTGGAAATCTGCAATGGAGACAATGTTTGGAATAACATCTTCTACAATCGCTGGATTTGTTTTTGAAACATTTTCCAGTAATGTGTTGATATCCTGTCGGCTTAACAGCTCATGCATGTGTTTTTTAATTACTTCAGTCATGTGTGTAATAATGACTGAAAGTGCATCAATAACAGTATAGCCAAACACCTCTGCCATTTCTTTTTGATCTTCAGTAATCCATTTTCCCTTAATGCCATAAGCCGGTTCGATGGTTTCAATTCCGTCAATCGGTTCACTGTTATTTCCAGGATCCAGTGCCAGGAAGTATCCTACCAGTACTTCTCCTTTTTCAATTTCTTCCCCTTTTATCTTGATGATGTATTGGTTCGGGTTAATGAGACCGTTGTCTCGAAGCCTTACGGTTGGGACGACAACACCCATATCCATTGCAAACTGCTTTCTGAAAATAACAATTCGATCAATAAAATTACCAGAGCTTTCCTCTGCTACCATCGGCAGAAGCGAGTATCCAAATTCCATTTCAATGGGCTCAACCCCGATAATACTATAGACGTTATCAATATTGCGATAGAAATCAACTTCACTGGTTTCCTGTTCTACAAGCTGAGTCATTTGATCGACTTCTGCGACCTCTACCCTGACATTCGCTTTTCTAATCAGACTAATACCCAAACCAAGAAGGATAATTGCCAACAATAAAATTTGGAACTTTGGTGTTCCTGGAATAAGCGACAGCGCTGCAATCGCACATCCGGCAATAATCAAAACCTTTGGCTGAGACAATAATTGCTTTTTCAGATCTTGATTAAGATTGTCTTCCGAAGCGGCTCTGGTAACAACCATCGCCGTGGCGACAGAAATCATCAGCGCCGGCACCTGACTCACCAGGCCATCCCCGACAGTTGCTATGGAATAAACTGACAGAACTTCGGTAATTGTCATACCACCTTGGACCATCCCAATAATACTTCCAGCAATAAGATTAACAACTGCAATGATAATAGATGCAATAGCATCACCTTTAACCAATTTCGTCGCCCCATCCATTGCTCCATAGAATTCAGCTTCACTCTGGATATCTTTTCTTCGTTGTTTAGCTTCTTCATCGGTTATGGCCCCGGAATTTAAATCTGCATCTATGGCCATCTGTTTTCCAGGCATCGCGTCTAATGTAAATCGCGCTGATACTTCAGCAATTCGCTCAGCACCTTTGGTAATAACAATGAATTGAACAATGATAATGATAATAAATACAATAAAACCAACAATTGGATTTCCACCGAGGACAAAACTCCCGAAGGTGGCAATAACCTGGCCTGCCTGGCCTCCGTTTGATAAAATAAGACGGGTGGAAGATATGTTTAACGCCAGTCTCAGTAACGTCGTGATAAGCAACATGGACGGGAATATTGAAAATTCCAAAGGACCTTTAATGTACATGGTTGTCAACAGAATAATCAAAGATAAAGAGATATTTGTGATAAACATAAAATCTAGAAAAAATGGGGGTAATGGAATGATGATAAATGCGATTACCATTACTACGAATAGAGCAACAATGTTTTCAATAATTTTCATGAGATTATTTTATCCTTCTTTTTATTGCTGTAGACCCACGCCATTAGTTCAGCTACAGCCTTATAGAGCTCTGCCGGCACATAGTCATTTATTTCTGCAATTTCATATAACCCTCTTGCCAAAGGTCTGTTTTCTTGTATTGGAATTTTGTTTTTCTCTCCGATATCCACGATTCGAAGAGCAATGTAATCTTTTCCTTTTGCTACAATAATAGGCGCTACATCCTTATCCATATCATATTTCAAGGCAACTGCATAATGTGTTGGATTTCTTACAATAACATCAGCTCCAGGGACTTCTGCCATCATACGATTCATGCTCATTTCCCGTTGTTTATTTCTTCTTTCTCCTTTTACATGCGGATCGCCTTCCATTTGTTTATATTCGTCTTTTATTTCCTGCTTATCCATTTTTAATTTTTTATTATAATCATACATTTGATAAACAAAATCAAAAATAGCCACCGCTACAAAGATCATACAGATTGTTTTGACCATTGACATGGTTTCATTCATCATAAATGACACGTTTTCAGCTAATTCTGTTGTCATCATATCTGGTGCCAGAGGAATCAAACTTTTTATTGTAGTATAAATAGCGACTAAAATCAATGTTACTTTAATAATGGATTTAACCAACTCGACCAACGATCTCAATGAAAACATTCGTTTTATACCTGTAAAGGGATTGATTTTATTAAATTTAGGTTTAAGTAGTTCTCCTGAAACCAAAAAACCTGTTTGGACTCCAATCATGATAATTATACAAAAAGCGATGATCAGCATGATTGGCAGTGCTGATATGAAAAAAGTTTCCGCAACTTCCCGAAACATTTGATTGCATGATGTAACCGTCAATGTCTGCGTATCGACGATTTTATCCAGCTGTGCGAAAAAAAAGTTCTTGACCTGCAAATAAATAAAAGGGACCAATTGAATGATTAAAAAAAATCCAACAAACAAGATGACAACAGAGACGACATCCTTGCTTTGAAAGACATTTCCTTTTTTTCGCTCATCTTTTATCTTTTTCGCGGTTGCTTTTTCGGTTTTTTCTCCAGCCATTTTTTTCTCCGATAATTAGTTCCATTACATGAAAAATGAAAGCATTTGAGTGATTTTTTCCATCATGATCATGTTTATTTTAGTCATAAAGCTTGCCAGAGTCGGTATAATTGTAAGAATCACAACCAAACCAATGATTATTTTAAGTTGCAGGTTAATAACGAAAATACTGATGTTTGGTACCAATCGCATCATGATTCCCACTGCAAATTCCGCGATAAGCTCAGTCACGATAATAGGCATTGCAACCTGTAAAGCATATAAGAAAATATAACTGATGAGTTCAACAAAAAATATTCCGACGCGCTGGTCGATCACTCCAAAACCCACGGGAATAACCTGAAAGGACTTAATAACAACATTTATTAGTGCCAAGTGACAATCAGAAATAAAGAAAAGTAAAACATACATTGCTCCGAATAAATTTCCTGTTGCTGTAATATTGGCCTTTGAGGCAGGATCATACATGGATGCCATACTCAAACCGATTTGCATATCGATTAATTCTCCGCTGATTTGAAAAATGGAGAGAAAAAACTGCATGATTAATCCGATAACAAAGCCGATAATGAATCCTTGAAGCATTGCTCCCACGAACTCGATGATTGTGTAGTTGATGACTTGGGCACTTCCTATGCTATAAACCGAGAACATGGCGATAATAAAAGATAAACCTATTTTAAATATAAGAGGTACGCTTCCTCTTCCAAAAATAGGATTAAAAAAGATCACTCCGGCTGCTCTGCAACTGGCTAACAGAAATATCAAATACTGATTCATATCAAATGTCACTAGCATCACCCATTTTTATTGTCTTTTAAATTTGTGTGGCAATCAACTCAAAAATTCGTGTTGTAAAATCCATCATTTGCTGCATCATCCAGCCTCCACACAAAATGAGTGCAATTGCTACAACAGCTAATTTGGGAACAAATGTCATTGTTTGTTCATTGATCGAGGTTGCTGCCTGAAAAATTGCAATGATCAGTCCCACAACCATGGTAATCACAAGAATTGGGGCTGATACTTTTAATCCTGTAATAACTGCATCTCTGAAAATCTCAATTAAATCTGCTGTGTTCATGTGTTTTCCTTTCTTTAGTTATATGTCATAATCAGGGTTTTAACTAAAAGCCCCCAACCATCGACCACAACAAATAACATGATTTTAAATGGTAAAGAAATCATAACCGGTGGAAGCATAATCATACCCATAGACATCAGAACACTTGCTACGATCATATCGATGAGTAAAAATGGAATATAAATTAAAAATCCAATAATAAATGCTCTTTTAAGCTCACTGATTACGAATGCGGGAACGACAATTGTTAAGGGCAAATCCTGTCCTGTAAGGTTTTCCACTCCCGTTTGACCTGCCTGTACCGATAGATTTTTAAATAACTCAACATCTTGTGAAGTTGTCTGTTTCAACATCCATTTTTCTATTGGTGATGAAGCAAGCTGAATAAATTGTGTTGTATTAATTGTTCCTGCATTATATGGTTGCAATGCCACCTCATTGATTTGTGCCAATACCGGAGACATTACAAAAAAAGTGATGGCCAATGCCAATCCAACCAGAACCTGGTTCGGTGGCGTTTGTTGAAGACCCAACGCATTTCTTAGAAACGAAAGCACAATGACAATTCGTCCAAAACAGGTCATCATGAGTAAAAGAGTTGGAACAATGGCGATCAACGTCATCAATACAATTATTTTTACTGTGTCTGAGCTTTCTCCAGCTAAAAGGCTTTCAATCGAAAAATCTGCACAATACACTTTTGTCATAGTAATAAAAAACAAAAGGATGATAACAGGCATTATAACGAGGGCTTTTTTGAACAGTGCTTTTCCTTTGTAAGTTGCTTTTTTTCTTATATTCATGCTATTTTTCCTTTTGAGAAAATGTTTTAAACACACTCAAAAAGCTTTCTTTTGATATTTCCTGTTTTTGTGGGGTGGGAATCGGTTCTTCAAGCTGTGTCAAAATCTGAATGTTTTGTTCACTCACACCAACCATATACTGGATTCCCTGAACTTCAATAATTACTATCGATCCTGTTTTCCCAACGATCAGTCTGTCAACCACTTTTATATGCTTTGCACCTGTCAAAGATCCCTGTGTTTTAGCAAACCGTGTGGCATACCACCGGCTTCCGTAATAGGTTAACGCAATCACACCTACGGTTCCTAAAAGTGCCAAAACTACAGAAAATATATCGTTGCCACTCAACTTTGGACCTTCTTTCTTTTATTTTCCAAGTGCACTGTTAACTGTTTGAATTAATCGATCTGCTTTAAATGGTTTTACAATAAAATCCAGCGCCCCACTTTTAATGGCTTCAACAACCATTCCTTCTTGTCCCATAGCAGAGCACATAATAATTTTCGCCTGTGGTTCTAAAGCTTTTATAGCCTGAAGTGCCTGTATGCCATCCATTACCGGCATGGTGATATCAAGCAGTACCAAATCCGGATGATTTTCTTTGTATTCTACAAGTGCAACTTCCCCATTTTCAGCTTCAATAAAATTCGAGTAGCCTCCCTTTTTAAGGCTATCTTTGATCATCATACGCATAAATGCGGCATCATCGACTATTAATATTTTGTCCATTTTTTCTCCTTTTATCCATTTCGTATCCTGACTAATTTTTTTGATTCATTTCTTCTTTTACTTTTATTATTTCAGTGATTTTAACACTGTAGTTGTCATCTACAACAACGACATCTCCTTTGGCAATCAGTCGGCCATTGGCGATCACATCAACTTGATCTCCAGCCTGTCGATCCAATTCTATAATATTTCCCAGGGTTAAGTCTGCTATATCTTTAATTTTCTTTCTTGTTTTTCCTAATTCGACAGTGATTTGAATCGGTACCGACATCAGCAAATCTAAATTATTGCCTGAAATAATCTCAGCCCTTTGTTCTCCTCCAAGGGGTTTGTATTCATAGGTACTAACCTGAACCGGTTGTTGCTGGTTAACGTAAGAATTCACCTCTGCCTGACTCACGGCCTGTTCGTTTTTAACAACCCGAGTTGCCTGTGGTGCCTGTGGCGGAGGTGATGGCGGAGCTTCGTGCTGAACCTCCTGCCTTACCGGTTCTTGTTGAACTGGAGCTTGTTGTGGCTGTACTTCTTCCTGTACTGGTGGTACCGCTTCATCCTCATCTATTCCGCTGACCCCCATGGACATTTCCACAATTTCTCGTGCTAGATTAGGTTCCATCGCACTGATAAATTCACTTTCAACCAGCCCCTCAATGCTCAAGTGAAAATTTATACTGACAAGGTTTTCGCCTTTCAATGAAAAGAGATCTTTTATGCTCTTTTTATTGGTGGTATCTAAAAGAACCGGTGGTGAAATATTGACAACTCTTCCTAAAAATGAGGCCAGCGCACCGGCAGCTGCACCCATCATTTGATTCATTATTTCTCCAATAGCACTTTTACTAATTTCGTCAAATTCGATATCGTCGCTGGTCTCCATATCAAATAACTGAGATAGGATTTTCTTCATGTCTGCTTCTTTTAAGAGCAGAACGTTAGCGCCTTCGATTCCTTCAACGTAATTGATTAATACACCTATCACAGGTTCTAAGTAAGTAAATTCGAACTCATCAACTCCAATGGTTTCAATTCTTGGGGTTGTGATATTTACTTTTGTATTCAGAATGGTGGACATGGCCGTAGCCGCTGTTCCCATACTGATATTCATCACCTCTCCTATGACATCAATTTCCATACTTGTCAACTTTTCGTTATTCGTTTCTGTGTCCGCCATCAGATTGGTTCACTTCCTCTCTCAGTCAGTTCTTCTTTTATTTCAATAGCTTTTTTGTTCTTATATTCTCCCATTTCACCTTTAAACCACACTTCATCATTAACCACAATATCTACCAGGGAGTTCAGCGATTTATTAAGCTTGATAATATCTCCAACTTCCAATTCAAAAATATCCTGAGATAATACGTCAGTTTCTCCTAGAATTCCTTTAATTTCTAAATCTGTTTGTCTAATTTCATTAATAATATTTAATCTTCTTTGCTCTTCAGCCAGATGGTCTCCTCTTTTGATATTCTTTTTTGTTTGAGATACCTTCTTTTTAAACAACATGTCCAATGTTGTTGCAGGAATACAAATATTGATTTTCCCCTGAGTTTCATTTACTTTTATACTCATTACAATAATCACAACATTTTCATCAGCACTGATACCCTGTAAAATCCTCGAATTTGTTTCGATTTTCATTAAACGGGGAGAAATTTCCAAATAATCAAACCAGACATTTTTCATCAGGTTGATCATTCCCTTGATTAAATACTCCAGGACCCCTATTTCAATCTCAGTATATTCTCTGTCTTCTCTCAGGGGCTTCCCCGGTCCACCCAGTAATCTGTCAAAACAGGAATATCCAATTTCTTTGGACAGATCTATCATGACTAAATCTTCTTCATCATCGCTGTCTTTAATATCAAAATCAATGAGTCCCATCAGTACCGAGTCAGAAAGCGCGTTGTTAAATTCATAGAATTGCTGTTCTTCAACTTCGATGATCTCCACCAGGCTGTAGGTTTGCAGAATTCCTGTAATGTGAGAAGATACCAGCCTTGCATAATTTTCATAGATGCTGAACAGATGCTTAAGCTGCTCTCTGGTAAATAGCTTAGGTCTTCGAAAATCATAATCTTTAACCTTTTTTTCAGGCATCGCCTGAGCATCCACTTCGTCTTTTCCACTGATTAAACTGCTTAATAGGCTATCAATTTGACTTTGTGAAAGAATTTCTGCCATAATCGTTTCTCCTAGTATTGTCTTCTAAATTCCAAGCCCTTGTTTATGTGTTTTGTCTAAGTTATCATTTAATATTTTTTAAGCTTAGTTATATCGATTATAAAGGTTTTTTTTGAATGCAATAATCTTTGAAATAACCTGGGCTGCACTATCTGACACGACATAATTTTTCCCGTTAACCAGTTTTATGGTTGTATCCGGTTTTTCTTCAATCGTTTCTATTAAATCACAATTGAGAAAAAACTTTTCATTGTGTTGCTTATTCAGCTTTGTTAATTCTATCATATTTCCACCTTAATTGTTGTATAAAATAAATTCTACCCGAAGAAGTTTTCTCCTTCGGGTGGAACATATATTATTTTTAATTGCTATCGTTTAAGATTGACCAGCTCTTCAAGGATGGTGTCCGATACGGTTATGACTCGTGAACACGCTTGAAAACCACGTTGGGCCGTAATCATTTCAGTAAACTCTTTTGATAAATCAACGTTTGACATTTCCAAAGCTGAGGATTTAAGAGCACCTGTACCGCCTTCTCCAGCCGCTGATGCCAGTGGATCTCCGGAATTTTTTGAAGCCTTTAAGTATCCATCGCCTGTTTTAGTTAATCCATCTGGATTTCTGAATTTCACAACCGCGATATGGCCAATGGTTACCGGTGTATCCGTTGAATCTATTGCCGTAATTTCTCCTGTAGAACCAATACTTATTCCGCTGTATGTGTCAAGTGTTGCAGGATCCACATGAATACGAGCTAAATCAGTAACCGCAGTCCCGGCTGTTATAGGCGTGTCTGCTTCATTGTTTCCCATGATAAAACTGCCGTTGCGGTCTGTCAAATTTCCATTAACATCAAATGTCAGATCGCCCACTCGGGTGTAATTAGTCGCTGCATCAGCACCATCTACACCGGTTTGAACAGCAAGATACCCCTCACCGTTAATAAAGACATCCATGGCACGTCCCGTGTCTGCTCCTGATGCCGGAGTATTGATTGTATCAATGCTGGCAACCTGAGTACCGTACCCAAGCTGGCTTGCGTCTGTTCCACCTACGGAATCCGTAGGTGCTGCTGCTGATTTTAAATTTTGGTAAAGCACATCACTAAAGACGATCCGACTGGATTTAAAGCCATAGGTATTAACATTGGCAATATTATTCCCGATAACATTTAATTTAGTTTGATGGGCCTGTAATCCTGAAATTCCCGAATATAAAGATCTTATCATTATAAATCCTTTCTGTACCGCATAAAGCTTATCTGTCATTCAAAGCTTTTTAGTTTCCTCAATAGAGGGCCAACTATATAAATACGGCACCGTCAATATCATTGACCAATTTGTTTTTCATTTCATTTTTATTCATCACGGTTATGACACGTTTATCTGCTGCATTAACAATGAATGCAGAATCTCCCATCATAATCAATGCATTGTCCACTCCATTTTGCTGGGCCTGATCACAGGCATTGCCTAATTTTTCCAAATCACTGTCAGAAACTTCGATATTTCGCTGCTCTTTTCTGATACTGGCATGTTTTGAAAAAGTGACGGTATTATTAATCTGCTGATCAAGCAACTGTTTAAAACTTTCATCCGTTTTTCCTGCAACATTGGCTATCGTTTTCTGATCTGTCGCTGTTATTCTTTCGGTTTGTCGAATAATTGCATCATTTAAGCGGTAATAATTTCCGTTTATGCTGTCAGCCATTTCACCACCTCAGTTCTCAAAAGGCTTTTATTTTGCTGTTGTTGCCTGGGATACGGTTATAATATCACTCATATCATATGAATTACCATTAACAATTATTTTAGTCTCGCCATTATATAAACTAACTCCATCCACTTTTCCTGAAATAATATTCTTTACGCCGGTCGTTGTTGTTTGAACTAGCGTTACATCTTTTCCGATTAAGCTGACACTATAGGATGTGGCCGATTGTTTACTCATATCCGATAATGCCTGAACCATTGAATACTGAGCCATCTGAGACGTAAATTGCGAGGTATCAGCGGCATTGTTCATGTCTTGATTCTGAAGTTGTGCTACCATTAGCTGTAAAAAATCATCCATCGATAAGCTGCTTTTTTTCGAACTTGCTGTTGCCGCAGTTGAATCTGTTGAAGCGGTGCTTGCATAAGCACTTACTGCATCAATTGACATTTGTTTTTCCTCCTCATATTAAATAATTAATTCTGTTATTGCCATAGTTTTGAAACTGTTGATTAATACTTATGACTGTATCTTCTTCACTTTCCGGTTGAAGATTTTTTAAGCTGCTGCTGTTTCTCATTAAATTTTCCTTAAGTTGAGCCTGATTCTGTGCCTGATTCTGTTCCTGAGAAAGGTTGGTTCCCGTGTTCATCAGGGATGCTGAATTTTGACTGCCGGTACTGCTGGTTTGTTCAACTACAGTTTTGACATGAACACTGTCAACTTGAACATCTTGAAGCGCTAAACTTCTGACTAATTGATTAATCTCTTTTCCCAACAATTTTTGTGTTTCTTTGCTCACCGCCATGATATTAATGACGAGTTTCCCCTGGTCATACTTCATTTGAACATCGATATCTCCTAAATTTTTCGGCGATAATGTCATTGTAAAGGTTACCGGTTTGTTTACCTCATAATTTTGGAGTACTTTTTGTTCAATCTGCTGGGATACTTCCACTTTGGCACTCGGCTGCACCTGGGGTTCCTTACTTGTATTTATACCACTTAAAGAACTTCCTTGTACATTATTTTCTGAACCAACTATTTCTTTCTCATCTTTTACAATGTTCTGTTGAACATCCAATTCTTTTTGTATACCCAATCCAGTCTTTGTTGTTGTATTTTCCTGTAATCCTTGAGTTTCTTTGGAATTATCTGAGTTGTTGAATGTTGTTGTCTCTTCACTTGCTGCTGGAAGTTTCTGTTCCTCCCCGTTAAGGCCAGCTTGCTGCACACCTTGGGTTTCTGCTGTTAAACCAGCTTGTTGCACACCTTGGGTTTTCGCTGTTAAACCAGCTTCTTGCACGTCTTGCGTTTTCGCTGTTAAACCAGCTTGTTGCACACCCTGGCTTTTCGCTGTCAAGCCAGCTTGTTGTACGACCTGATTTTCCGCTGTTAAACCAGCTTGTTGTATGTCTTGAACTTCCGCTGTTTTACCTTTTGCTAAATTTACCTGGTTCTGTCCGACAGCTTCCTCTAAACTGACAAGCGGTGTTGCATTACCTTGCTCTTCCAATATCTGAATACTGCCCTGATTTAAAACATTACTCATTTGATTGGTTATCGCTGATGTTGCGCTCTGGTTATTCAAGCTTTCTGCGTGGCTGTTGTTCGCCGTTCCGATTTGCATCCCCATATTTTCTGAATCAACATTTGTTTTTGCTGTCGCAAGGCCGTTTTGAAAGCTTTGGACCATATTGAGCAAATCATTTCCTATAACCGATTCATCAGTGGTTACCTTTTTTTTATCATCAGATGAATCTTCAACTGGCGAATCACCAACGACATTTTCTGTTCTCGACAAAGCTGGTTTGGTTGCCGGGTCAGCATTTTCTGTTTGTTCAGATTCTTTAGGCAACTCATTCTTTTGTGAACTATGATCTTTAGTTCTTAGCTGATCCATGTCGCTCTTTGACTGGTTAATCAGATCCTTAAAAGAAGTACTCTTCTCACTATATCCCTTTTGTTCCAATTTCCTGTTACTCCCACTCGTTGCCACACTGTGTAATCCGTATTTTGTTGGACTACTACTCGTTGATTGTAACTCTAAATTCATTTTTTCCCTCCTTTCATAAAATATTTTTCGCTTTTTTGTTGATATTCATCAAAAAAACTGGAGCAATTTTTGATTACTCCGATATATAACAGTCAGTTTGACTGATATAATCTAAATTGAATTTTGGTATAAATAATTGAAGGTTTTTATTACAGCCATCTAATACAAATGCATAAAAGCGCTCACATATCTATATATAATATAAATGCATAAAAGCACATACATATTCACATTATATATTAATCCTTTAATATATTGCAACTCATTTAAATACAACTAAACATTTTTTTATCTCACTAAAAAGAATAATTCTCAGCTCTTTCTGACTTGCTATCGATTAAACATTTGCAGCTACTATTCTGCTCATAAAAAATGCAACGATTAATTCGTTGCATTAGTAGTGATCTAGCACACTTTTCCATGCAACTGGCTGTCATATAAAAAATTATTTAGACCCTATAGTTTTGCGTCCTTACTTTTCAATAAGTATGCTAATATTACGTTGCTTTAATGTTACTTGATAAGTTTCATTCTGTCAATAAAAAAAAAGGATCTTACAGTATTTTTTATGGCGATAACAGCTAATTACAAGCACTGAACTGCATCGACAAGTATTCATGTTCAAAACCACCTGATCATAAGTAATTTTTAATCAAGCTCTTTATTAAAAATTACTTATGATCTATTTTTTTTTACTTTTCAACTTGCGCTTGACATAATCCTTCGTTTTTGATACTCTTCAAGTTAGTTTATAAGTGAATGCAAACTACTGGGAAATACGCTGTGCGAGTTTCTTGTAGTTTTTTTTAAATTAGCTTGAAATGCTAAAAATTTAGGAGGAAAAATGTCAGAATTTACTATGGCTGAAATTGTCAGTCTCGCTAAAATGAGGGGAATTGTTTTCCCCGGTTCGGAAATATACGATGGCCTTGCGAACAGTTGGGATTACGGCCCTTTAGGCGTCGAAATGAAAAACAATGTGAAAAAAGCGTGGTGGAAAAAGTTTGTTCAGGAATCGCCTTATAATGTCGGTTTGGATGCTGCTATTCTGATGAATCCCAAAACCTGGGTAGCGTCCGGCCACGTTGGCGGTTTTAATGATCCCCTCGTGGATTGCAAAGCCTGCAAATCACGTTTCCGTGCTGATAAGCTGATTGCTGACTACTTCTTTGAAAAAGGTGAGGATGTCATTGTTGATGCCTGGTCCAACGAAAAAATGATGTCTTTTATCCGGGAAAACAAGATCGTCTGTCCCGAGTGTGGGAAACTGGATTATACGGATATCCGTCAATTCAATCTCATGTTTAAAACCTTTCAAGGGGTCAATGAAGATACCGCCAGCGAAATATTTTTAAGACCGGAAACGGCCCAAGGTATTTTTGTCAACTTCAAAAATGTTCAAAGGACCGCCCGTAAAAAGATACCTTTTGGTATCGCCCAGGTCGGCAAGTCTTTTAGAAATGAAATTACGCCGGGGAATTTCATCTTTAGAACCCGTGAGTTTGAGCAAATGGAACTCGAATTCTTCTGTGAACCCGGCACCGATATGGAATGGTTTAATTACTGGAAAGAATTCTGCAAAAAATGGTTGTTTGACTTAGGCATGAAAGATAACAATATCCGCTTTAGAGATCATGAAAAAGAGGAGCTTTCTCACTACAGCAATGCCACTACAGATGTTGAATTTAGATTTCCATTTGGCTGGGGCGAACTCTGGGGAATCGCTGATCGTACTGACTTTGATCTCACTCAGCATCAAACACACTCTGGAAAAGATATGAAATATACAAACCCTCTTACCAATGAAAAATACATTCCGTATTGCATTGAACCCTCCCTGGGTGCCGATCGTGTTTTTCTGGCTTTTTTATGCAATGCCATGGAAAAAGAAGAAATTACCAATGGTGACAAAACCGAAGAACGAAATGTCATGCAAATTCATCCCTTCCTTTCTGCCTACAAAGCTGCGGTGCTACCACTTTCTAAAAAATTAAGTGGAAAAGCTACGGAAATCTTTGAAATACTTTCCCGGCATTTCATGATTGAATATGATGAAGCCGGCAGCATCGGAAAGCGCTACCGCCGGCAGGATGAGATTGGAACACCATTCTGTGTCACTGTGGATTTTGACACCCTGGATGACCAGTGCGTTACTTTAAGAGACCGTGATACCATGGATCAGGTTCGTATTCCCATTGATGAAATTGTTCATTACATTGCCACACGTATTGACTTCTAAATACATAAAAAAGGTTCCGATCGGAACCTTTTTTATTCTTTACTAATTTTATAACAATTTCTATACTGTTATGCTTCTTCTATTGCTAAAACATTTTGTGGACATACTTCAACACATTTTCCGCAGGCTATACATTTTGATGGCACTTCTCTATCTGGTGATTTAACAATGACACCATTTGGACAGGCTTCTACGCATTTTCCACAGTTCACACATAATTTTTTATTGATCATGTAAACGCCCTTTTTATTTGCAGTAATTGCGCCAGCTTCACATACTTCTGCACATTTTCCACACTGAACACATACATAAGTTTTTAGTTTTCCCGCTTCTTCTTCGATCCGGATACACGCTAATTCTGGAACTTGTTCTTTGTAAAATGCTTCTGAACAAGCCATTGTACATGCCAAACATGCCACACATGCTTCCTGATCAACTACGACTACTTTT
>JGI24143J45723_1000213_pt1 | contig 31556 bp, 30 predicted proteins | sample BarGraIncu00432A_FD_45723 | JGI IMG/M metagenome (IMG submission 45723) | reverse complement strand
AGAAAAAATTATTTTTGTTTGGCAGCTTATTATTTGTGCAGAGGTAATGAGAGAAAGGCAAAAAGTATTTTTCCTGTTATTATTTTTACAAGCGCTATGTTATAATAAATAAAAAATGAGCATAATAAATGGAGTCGTTAATTTAGACTTTTGTATAAAAAATGTTGTATTAATTTAAAGAAAGAAGGGTATTTATGAAGATAGGATATGCATGTTTAACAGTAGGTGTACCAAATACAGATTTAAAAACTTGCTTGCTTAAAAATGCTTCCGATGAAAAATTGGTTGAATTGATCGAGCATAATTTGAATGTGCTTGAAAAAATGATTGATTACAATTTAAAAAATGATATCAACCTATTTAGAATAAGTTCTTCTTTAATTCCCTTTGGCTCCAGCCCGGCGAATCATTTTAATTGGTGGGAACAATTTGATAAGAAACTGGCTCATATTGGTAAAAAAATAAGGCAAAGTGGAATGCGTGTTTCAATGCATCCCGGTCAGTATACGGTATTAAATGCTATTGATGAAAATATAGTGAAAAGAGCCATAGAAGAATTGAATTATCATACCTGCTTGTTAGACAGTCTTGGAGTCGGAGCTGAACATAAAATCGTTCTGAACATCGGAGGAGTATACAACAACAAAAATAAAGGGATGCAGAGATTCATAAAAAATTATGAAGGCTTAGATAAAAGAGTTAAAAACAGATTGGTGATTGAAAACGATGATAAGTGTTACACAATCTGTGATGTGTTGGAAATAGCGAACTGTTTGGATATCCCGGTTATTTTTGATGTCCTTCATCATAAAGTTAACCCTTGCAAAGAGGAAAAAACGGATTCCTACTGGATTAGAGAAAGCAAAAAAACTTGGAAAATAAAGGATGGCAGTCAAAAGATCCATTACTCACAGCAGAATCCGGTTAAAAAGCAGGGTTCGCATTCGGAAAACATAAGAATAGATGAATTTATGGCCTTTTATTATGGATTGGATGATGATAACCTTGATATCATGCTTGAAGTTAAAGATAAAAACCTTTCCGCAATAAAATGCATAAACTGCACATCTGAAGATAGAAAAATTAAGGTGCTTGAACGAGAATGGAGTCGGTATAAATATGCAGTTTTAGAAAGGTCACCCTTGGACTATCTGGAAATCCGAAAGCTGTTACACAATAAAAACAATTATCCAGCCATTGAATTTTATCATTTGATTGAAAATGCTTTGCAAAAAGAAACAACCATTGGAAATTCGATTAATGTTGCACAACATATATGGGGTTATTTTAGAAGTAATGCGTTGCCCAGTGAAAAAAAATATTTTTTAAAGCTGCTGGATCGGTACGAAAAGGGGGAAGTATCGATTAAAAAGGTAAAGAAAAATTTATGGAAAATGGCAGTTAAATACGAACAGGCATATCTATTAGAATCTTATTATTACGAAATGGTGTAAAAATCACAAAAAATGAAATAATAAAATTTGGGGGATAAAATCATGAATTGGAAAGGTGCTTTTAAATTGATTAAGGACAATTCTCTGAGTGGCGAAAGCGTTTATAGGAATGACCATGTTAAATAAAGATACAAAAGAACTGATTGATTATATTAAGACCCTGGTTATTCCGGGAAAGTTAAGTGGAATTATTCCGGAACAGTTTATCCAAGATCAGGATTTCCTGGAACTTGATGCAATGATCAAGTCGATTCAAAATTCAGTCAAAGAACTAAAACTGGCACAAGAGAATTTTGAACTGGGATTTCAAATGATGACTGAGGCAGCAATTATTATAACCATGGAAAAAGGACAACTGGTTGCATATAATAAAGCCTTTGCAAATGTTATCAAGATCAGAGAAGAAGAGATTTTAGACAAAAATGCGCGGGTACCTGATTTGTATTTCGAACTTGATAAAAGAGTGATTGAAGAATTAAAAGAAAGTGGTTTTTGTAATGGACTGGAAATGGAAATTGCTGTAAATAATGAAAATGAAGCCGCAATTATTGGACTCGTTTCATCTCGAGTTATTAATATGAAAGGAAAACCGCATGTTTTAATTATAATCAAGGATATATCTGAAAGAAGAAGGCTGGAAGAAGAAATTAAGCGGCTTTCTATTACAGATAAACTCACTCAAGTTTATAACCGAATAAAAATTAATGAAATTCTGGAAAGGGAGCTTGAACGTTCAGAAAGAACAGAGCGACCATTTGCAATAATACTAGTGGATATTGACTCTTTAAAAATGGTGAATGAGACATATGGAAATCAGATTGGCGACACAGTGATTGTGGAGTATGCAAAGATAATTAAAGAAAATGTAAGGTCAATCGATATAGTGGGAAGATGGAATGGTGAAGAATTCCTGATCCTTCTGCCAGATACAGATAAAGATGGTGCAATTGTATTGGCAGAAAAGTTAAGAGTGATAATTGATGATTTTAATTTTACAAAAGTTGGCAAGCTGACTGCCAGTTTTGGAATAGCTGCATATAAAAAAGACCTTTTGCCAGCCAATATTGTTTCCAGAGCCGATCTGGCCCTGAATAAGGCTAAAGATAAAGGGAAAAATCAGATAGGGATTTTTTAGAGGTGATTTGTGAAAAATAGACAGTTGAAGTTGTTGGTGATCGATGACAATCAAGATAATATAGTGATGTTGAAAGCGATGATCAATAATGCTTTTCCAGATGCTAAAGTATTGATGGCTCTTGATGGACAAAAAGGTTTGGAAATTGCAGCGATAGAGGATCCGGATATTGTTTTTTTAGATATCATTATGCCGGAGATGGATGGCTTTGAAGTATGCCGAAAACTGAAATCGAAAACAGATCTTTCAGATATACCCGTAGTTTTTGTTACCACATCCAGAGGTGATAAAGAAAATCGTATATTGGCATTAGAATGTGGAGCAGAAGGTTTCCTTTATAAGCCAATTGATGAGTATGAGCTTATTTCACAGATGCGTGCAATGACGAAAATAAAAAATGCAAACGTTCAAAAACGAAATGAAAAGATTAGACTTAGTGTGTTAGTGAGGGAAAAAACCCGAGAATTGGAAGTTGCGCATGAAAAGACGATCAGATTGCTGGGTGATCTGGAAAAGGAAAATGAGGCTAGAAAAAAAAGCGAAAAAGCTTTGATGGAAGCTCAAAATTTAGCACATCTTTGTAATTATGAACATAATATAGCCAATGATGAAATGACTTATTCTGATGAAGCGCTAAATATTTTTGGCGTTTCCTCTGAAACATTGATTGATCATAAAGAAAAATTAGTCAAATATGTACATCCCGATGATTTGTCGTATGTGTTTGAGAATATGCAAAAGGTATTAAATAAAGGATTACCGGCAGATTTTATTTTCCGAGCCATCAGGCCGGATTTGGAAGAGCGAATCGTGAATGTGCGGGTTATTCCAAAATTGGATGATCATGAAAATCATATAGGCAATTTTGGAACAATTCAAGATATCACACGGATAAAAAAGACAGAAGAGAAAATTCGATATTTAAGCTACCATGATTATTTAACGGGGTTATTTAATCGGCGATTTTACGAAGAAGTACTGTCAAAATTAGATAAAGAAGAAAATCTTCCGCTTACTTTGGTGATGGCAGATGTTAACGGTTTAAAGATCATCAATGATTCTTTTGGACATGCCATTGGAGATGAACTTCTCAAAAAAGCTTCAGAAGTGATTAAAAATGGTTGCAGAAAAAGTGATATTGTTGCTAGACTTGGCGGAGATGAGTTCGTTATTATTCTACCTAAAACTGCCCAGAATACGGCAACTGATATAATAAAAGACATAGAAGCTCTGGCAGTGAAAGAAAAGGTTAAAGGATTAAAACTTTCTATTGCGTTTGGCAATTATACAAAAGTGAAAAAAGAAGAAAAAATTCAAAAGGTACTTAAAAATGCAGAGGATAATATGTATCGGCATAAGCTGTACGAAAGTACAAGTAAAAGAAGTAAAACCATTGAAATAATTATGAACACACTTTATGAAAAAAGTGACCGAGAGATGATGCATTCAACAAGAGTGAGCCGAATTTGTGAAAAGATAGGAATAGAAATGAAATTTGACCAGGATGAGATTAATCGGATTAAAACCGCGGGATTAATTCATGATATAGGAAAAATGGGAATTGATGAAAATATTTTAAACAAACGGGGGAAGCTAAATATGGATGAATGGAAGGAAATTAAAAAACATCCTGAAATTGGCTATCGAATATTAAGCTCGGTCAATGAATTTTCAGAAATGGCTGATTATATTCTTGAGCATCATGAAAGATGGGATGGTAAGGGCTATCCAAAAGGTTTAAAAGGGGAGGAGATTTCGCTCCAGGGAAGGATTGTTGCCGTTGCAGATTCTTTTGATGCAATGACTAGTGATCGAACATATCGAAAAGGATTGAGAAAAGACGAGGCAATTGCTGAGATCAAAAGGTGTGCAGGAAATCAGTTTGACCCTAATATTGCAAGGCTGTTTATTGAAGTGGTACATTCGGATAAAATGGTACAGTGAGAAAAAATATAGAGTAAAACTTGGGTATTAAGCATCGAATAAAAGAATGATACCTAAATTTTAAATCGCCAATGAATTTTAAAAAGTATTTATAATAGCGAACTAAATTTGAAAGAGGTTAGCGAGTGGATGCAATGGGAATAAATGGAATTGAAACAGTCATTGAAATGCTAAAAAAGGGAAATGAAAATTTTACAAAACTAGAGAAGAACCATGGCGATATTTCTAGTTTTGTTAGGACAAAAACTTCCAGAGATGGACAAACACCGTATGCGGTAATTGTTACCTGTTCGGATTCCAGGGTGCCGCCGGAGCATGTTTTTTCTGCCGGTATTGGTGAACTTTTTGTGATCAGAACGGCAGGAAATGTCATTGGAGATTTTGAATTAGGAAGCATTGAATATGCGGTTGGACATTTAGGGGTAAAAGTCGTTATCGTATTAGGGCATAATCATTGCGGAGCTGTTTCAGCCGCTATGTTTGGACATGGAGAAGGGCACATTCAATCGATAATTGATGAAATAAAACCAGCAATTAAAGAGGAAAAAGATGCCAGTATCTGTGAGTGGCTTAATATTGAAAACAGCATGGACAGAATTTTTAATAGTAAGTTAATTAATGAACTGGTGGAGTCTGAAAGGGTTAAGGTGTTTGGGGCAAAATATGATATAAGTACAGGAAGGGTTGACTTTAATTAATTAGCTGATGGACCAATTCTGAAATTCTTCAGTTCAGGTGAGCGAGAATATTGACATGCAATTCTGAAGAAAAGTGAGAAAGGAGATTATATGAAAATGAAAAAATCAGTTATAGCTGGGCTGGTAACAGCCAGTTTACTCCTGTCAGGTTGCGAGAATCAGACATCAACAATACCTAAACCGGATGACAGTATTCTCAATTCTTTTCAAAAAACCATGGCAGATAAAAACAACGATTTCGGTTTTAATCTCTATCAGGAACTTTCTAGTAACAGTGAAAACATTATGATTTCTCCGACCAGTGTCGCCATGGATTTAACCATGGCATATAATGGTGCTCAGGGAGAAACAAAAGAAGCAATAGCTGAGGTTTTAAAAGTAAAAGGTTATGAGACTGAAGAACTGAACAAGAATAACCAGGCACTTCTTTATCTATTAAGCACGGCAGATCCAAATGTTACACTGAGTATTGCCAATTCTGTATGGTTGAATCAGAATTTTGAATTCGCTTCTGAATTTACAAATAATGTTGAAGATTTTTATCATGCCGCTAGTCAGGAGTTGGACTTTAACGATTCCAATGCAGCAAATATCATGAACAAATGGGTTAAGAAGAATACACAGGGGTTGATTACAGAAATTGTAGAGCCACCGGTTGATCCGTCAAGTGTTCTGTTTCTTATCAATGCCGTTTACTTTAAAGGCGAATGGACCCACCAGTTTGATAAAAATTTGACATCTGATCAAACATTTCTTATGCAAGATGATCAGTCGGTGATGGTGCCCATGATGTATCAGAGCGGCTCTTTCAGCTATTTTAAAGGCCAGAACTTTCAAGCGCTGCGTTTGCCTTATGGTGAGGAAGATCGAATGGCGATGCTGCTCTTCCTGCCAGATGAAGACTCAAGTCTGGTGCAATTCCAGAGCCAGCTTAACAGCGAAAACTGGGCAGGTTGGCTTTCATCCTTTGCGGAAAAACAGGGGACGCTGATGCTGCCAAGATTCACAATGGAATACGAAAAGTCGTTAAATCAAGCTTTGATAAATTTAGGATTGGGTGTCGCCTTCGAAAGTGGGAAGGCGGATTTTTCAGGGATGGTAACGGGTGATTTTGGCCAAAATATTTTCATCAGTGAAGTCAAACATAAAACTTTTCTTCAAGTGGATGAGTTAGGTACAGAAGCAGCAGCGGTTACCTCTACGGGAATGACAGCTACCAGTCTGCCAGAGTATGATTTTGAAGTGAAATTTAACCGTCCTTTCTTTTATGCCATTCAGGACAGTCAGACCGGGGCGATTGTTTTTATGGGCTCAGTTCGGGATCCCAGCAAATAATAGTCTTTAGTCAGAAAAAAAGCGGTGCGGACTCGATTGAGTCGGCACCATTCTTTTTTCAAATATTAGCTTAAATATATTAAAAAAAGTTGTAATTTTTTGTATTAAAAAGTAATATTAATGTTAGCAGTTTATTATCTCAACAGTTAAATAGAAAAATATCTTACTAAAGAGATTAAGGACGTTATAAATAAGGACAAAAGAGAGGGAAACATGGGATTTATAGAGATTTTAAAAGCTATTCTTCTGGGCATCGTAGAAGGAATAACTGAGTGGTTGCCAATTAGCAGTACGGGACATATGATTTTAGTGGATGAGTTTATAAAACTGAACATGTCCGATTCATTCGTAAAGATGTTCCTATATGTGATTCAATTAGGAGCGATTTTAGCAGTTGTATATATTTACTGGCACAAGTTGGTGCCATTTGCATACAAAGACAAAAAGCTGGTTGTAAGGAAAAACACCGCAATTTTGTGGTCGAAAATTCTAGTCGCCTGTCTGCCGGGAATTGTGATGTATGTATTGCTTAACAAGATCATCGATGAATTGTTCATGAATCCAATAACCGTTTCGGCAATGTTGATTTTTTATGGGATTCTCTTTATCGTGGTTGAAAATTATAACAAAAAACGAAAACCGGAAGTCGTCAAATTACCCGAGCTTAGTTATAAAACAGCATTACTGATTGGTTTGTTTCAGGCATTATCGATTATACCAGGGACTTCTCGTTCCGGAGTGACAATTATCGGAGGTATGATTTTGGGAACATCCCGAACGATTGCTGCGGAATTTACTTTTTTTATGGCCATTCCGGTTATGTTTGGAATAAGCTTTTTAAAACTCGTTCAGTTCGGATTTGCCTTTACCGGTTGGGAAGTGGTTATTCTGCTGGTAGGAATGGTTACCGCTTTTCTAACTTCAATACTGGCGATTAAGTTCTTAATGAACTATATTAAAAAGAATAACTTCAAGATTTTTGGATGGTACAGAATCGTATTAGGGGTGATTGTTTTAGCATATTTCTTAATCTCCGGTCAATTATAAATCAGAATTTTCAATCAGGGTCAAGCACTGAAAAATATTAATGTAATAAAGGAGAGGAAAATGATTGAAATTAATCAGAAAAAATGTATTGGCTGTGAAAAATGTGCCGTTTGTTGAATATCGAAACATTGATTTAAAATTTGATGAAAGGACGATTCTTTCAGGATTCAATCTTGAAATAAATAAGAACGAAAAAGTCCTTTTATCAGCACCATCAGGATACGGAAAAACGTCTCTGGTTAAAATGCTGTTAGGTTTTGTTATTCCAGATAATGGTGAAATTTTTGTTGATAAAATGAAATTATCTGGGGAAACGGTTAATCTTATTCGAAAGAAAATAGCCTATGTGAGTCAAGATGCTGACATCCCAAAAGGAATTGTCGGCGAAGTATTCGATGAAGTATTTAAATTTCAGGCTAATCGTCATTTGAAATACACAAAAGAGCATTTTATAAAGTGGCTTGATGATTTTTCACTGCCATCGGATACAATTGAAAAAGATGTGAATTCCCTTTCCGGTGGTGAACGTCAGCGATTGGCAATCATCATGGGAATTCTATTGGATCGTGATATTTTGATATTGGATGAAATAACAACGGGGTTGGATTTAGAACTTAAGAAAAAGATTGTGGATATCTTATTGAGCTATGATAAGACGATACTGATTATATCACACGATGATATCTATCATGGCCGAGGATTAACGGAGGTGTCCTGGTAATGGGCGTTCAGGAAATATCATTTTACACACCATTCTATTTACTTGTTTTTATGATTCCACTCGTAATAATCAATTACAAGATGCGAATCAACATAAATAAACGCTTTATTTATGCTGTATATCGGATGACGATTCAATTAATTTTAGTCGGATTTTTTCTTCAATATATTTTTCTTTTTAATAACTCCTGGGTAAATTCAGCCTACATTCTTTTTATGATTTCAGCAGCTGCTTTATCGACGGTAAAAACCTGCGGATTAACCTTAAGGAGCCAACTAATCCCTATTTTACTGGGCTTTGGAATTCCCAATATGATCATGATTCTTTTTATTAATCAATTTGTTATTGGACTTAATAACATTTTTGATGCCCAATATTATATTCCCTTAATGGGAATGTTATTGGGTAATAGTTTAAGTGGGAATATCATTGGGATCAATACCTTCTATAATGGATTGAAAAAAAATGAACGAGAATATCATTACCGGTTAGCTTTGTCTGCCAATCAATGGGAATCAACGCTGCCCTGGTACAAAGAAGCTGTTATAGCCTGTTTAAACCCTACCATTGCCACAACGGAAACGATCGGGTTGGTTTCGCTTCCCGGCATGATGACGGGTCAAATTTTAAGTGGTTCCATGCCGATGACGGCGATTGTTTACCAAATTGTCATTATGGCGGCGATCTTAATCTCCCGATATTTTGGTATTCATTTATCAATTCTTTTAACCCGGAAAAAGGCATTTGATTCATATGATCGTTTAAAAAGCTAGATTTTAAGGTGATTATGCAAAAAAATCGCATTATTGAAATAAATAGTTCATTTCTTTAGACTTACGATCATGATAGAATGAATTAAAATAGTTATCAAGTAAAAATAATGCGAGGTAAGATATGTCCTACAGCGATTTGAACTCGGAAACAGTCATTGAATATATAAAAGCATATACGAATATTTTTCCGGCTGAAGCAATACTTGAGGTTTATGAAATCGGCGGAGAAGAAGAGGACGGGGACGGTTTTGTCAATCACATTTATCGTATTTGGGATGAACCCGGGAAATCTGTTATTTTAAAGCAGGCAAAGCCCTATATGCGCATTTTTGGAAAAGCGGCAAAACTGACGACAAAACGAAATCAGACCGAAGCGGCAATTATCAAGCTGAGGGCGGCAATCACCCCGGAATATTTGCCGGAAATGTATCATGTCGATCCGGAAAATAATTTGTTTATTTGTGAAGATTGTAGTCGCCTGAAAATTATGCGCTTTGAATTAATCAAGGGAAAATCGTTCCCTGAATTCCCCCAAAAAATTGGGGAATATATTGCAAAATCAAATTTTTATACGTCGGAAATTTATTTAGATCAGATCGCGCACAAAGCTCTGGAATGTAAGTTCATGAACCCGGAAATGCGACAAATCATGGAAACCGGCCAATTTTTAAAAAGATATCCATCTGACAATGAAAAGCTTGAAAAGATTTCGGAAGTTGACCCCAATCATTTAGCGATGGCTGAATTGTTTTGGGATAAACGGGAAGTCCGGGTGGAATTGTTAAAGCTTCGTGCCATTTTTATGAAAAGAAGCGAGTGTTTAGTCCACGGAGACTTGCATACTTCGAATATCATGATAGGTGAAAATGAGATGAAAGTGATCGATATGGAATATCCTTTTATGGGACCGCTGTCATCAGATACAGGGTATCTTACCGGAAATTTGATTTATGAATATATTGCCTGGTTTCATCATACTGAAGGGACTAGGGAATCTCGAAAAGCCTATCGAAAAGAAATCATGGGTTATATAAGAGCTGTGATCAATGAATATATAAGAGTCTATTCTGAATGCTGGGATAAAGATGCTAAACCCATCTATCGGGAGTATCCAGAATATCGAGAGGTTGTTCTTAAGAATTACATTAAAGAAGTATGCGGATTCGCAGGTTGCCAAATTGTTAGTCGGGTCGCAGGGTTGCTTCCTTTACCGGATTTTGATGCGTTAAAAAATCCTTTCAGCCGTAATTGCGCAAGGCGGCTTTCGCTGCTCATTGCCGATGCCTTAATTATGAAACGGGAAGAAGTGGATACGGTTGAGGACATAATAAAAATAATCGAAACAATTACTTATCGTTATTTTGATGTGATGAAGGCCTTAAAAGGACAGGATTTATCTAGAATTCATATAAAATAATAGACTGACTGTGGAGAAATAATCATTAAATAAGCTTGAATAATTTGTAATAAACAACTTTAAATTATCTTTTTAGTAGAAAAAGTATTTAAAGTTGTTTTTTGTTTTTCTTAAGAGATAATTGAACAATTCTGTTTTTTTTGATGATAAAAGGGTAAAAATCACATAAAGAAAGATAAAAATGAAAAAGGAGGTAAAACAATTTAAAAGGCTGAAGGTCGGGATAGATGATGTAATCGTTTGTAAAATATTTTGTTTAGTCGGTAGCCGCAAGACAAAATAAGATTAATATTATAAAAATTAATCAATTAGGAGGAAATAAGCATGAAAAAGACTAAAATTGCAGGATATTTATTGGCAATCACTGTTCTTATGGTTTCGGTACTATTTATGGGAGCGAGTTGTAGCAGTACTACCGCGAATGTAAGCAATGCGATAATGACAACTGGTATTGATGATAGTTATGCCCCCATTGATAATGTGACAGAATTTCCTGTTAATAGCGATATTTATGTGGCGGCAGAGTTGAAAAATGCACCGGATGATACGGATATTACCTTTATATGGTATTGTGAAGGACAGAAAGTAGATTCCATAACCATTACAAATGGAAATGTTAGCGATGCACCTCTTGCCGGTTATTTGCCGGCAGCACTTGTCACTCAGCCAGGCAACTATTCAGTAGAGATCTATATCGATGATCGCGATACACCAGATACGGTTAATAAATTTGTGGTTAAATAAGAATTTAATGTGAAGAAGGTGATAAAATGGAAAAAAAAGAAATGATCGATAGTATTGCTAAACAGTATGAGGCTATTGGAATCGTCCCTGAAATTGGAGGTTCATCAGATATTGCTGTTGATCAGGAATTGTTAGATGTAAAACATCCAACTGGGAAAATAAAAATTCATTATGAAAATGCTGTTTTATTCAATGAAAAAGAAAAAACCATCAATTTTTGGGAATTGACCAAAGAAATTAAGAGTGGCTTTTCATTTGGATTCACTAAGGATAGTTTTTCACAAAATGGATCTACATTATCACGGAAGGTCAAGGCTGTGCAGTATAGTACCGATGGAAAAGCTTACGAATATGACTTTGATATAGGAAAGCTCAATCAAATTATAAAATCTGCAGCCAAAAAAAATGGCTGGAAATTTAAAGTCATTTTATCAAAAAAGAAAGCTTCATATTAGAAAAGTCGGGAAATACTAATTGGTATGAGAATAGTCTTTTTTTAAGAGTCTGAACGCAGCATGTAATCGCTGCGTTTTTTTAAATTTTATAAAATTAAGATTCGATAATAAATTTTTAGTGAAAATATTTTCGCTATTGTTAATAAATAGCACGGGAAGTATAATCACAATTATAAGCAGGCTTTGAATAACTCAAAAGAAAAAGGATAATAAATTGTAAGTTCGTTATTCAAAATTGCTTTTTTAATTCAGATAAACAACCTAAATAATGCTTGTTTGAGCAGATGAAAAAAAGAAGGGTGATTATGGAACCTGAAGTATATAATCAATCAAATTTTGCAATTTCAAAAGCGGCCTATTTGTATTATATAAAAAATGAGTCCCAAACTGAAATTGCTAGAAAGATGAATATATCAATAACAACTGTTTCTCGGCTTATCAAAAAAGCCAGAGAAGAAAAAATTGTGGAATTCGTTATCAGAGATCCATATATTGAATGCATGCACCTGGAAGAAGAACTGCTGAATACTTTTGGACTAAAGGACGTGATCATTGCACCGAATGATTTTTTAAATCATGTCGATGATGCGCAAAATACCGCCGAGTCGGTTAAGAAGCTTGTCGCCCTTGAAGGCGCCAGGTATTTGCAGAGAATTATTAGAAAAAATGACGTGTTGGGCATCACATGGGGCACAACGATGTATTATTTGATCCATTATTTAAATCCCTGCCAAAAAGTGGATGCCGCCTTTGTTACGCTTCATGGGAGCATTGCATTCTGTGATTCTGAATTAGATGTAAGAACACTGGTATCAAGAATGGCTATGGCATTCGGCGGGAGGCAATATTATCTTCTGACAGAAGCATTATTGAGCAGTAAAAAGACCGCCGATTCAATCAGAAATGAAAAAAACACAAAAGTCGTTTTTGATATGTTTGATAACGTAACGATTTCAATCAATGGGATAGGATCGATGTATCCGAACCTGAGTTCCGTATTAGCCGGCAGAGATTATTTGACTGAAGAAGAATTGAAAGCTCTTCAAAGTGAAAACGTGTACGGTGACATTGCTTTGCGGTTCATTAATGATCGTGGAGAGGAATGCGGAGGAGATTTAAGGGACCGAACCATTGCGATTGATTTAGAGAAGTTTAAGAAAATAAACACAAAAATTACCATTGCATCAGGAGAACACAAGGCTCATACAATTCTTTCCGTATTAAAAGGCAATCTGGTGAATGTTCTGATTATAGACTATGCGCTTGGCCGGGAAATTATGCGATTGTATAAAAATGAAAAAGAAATAAAACAACAGGAAGAATTTTAAAATAGAAAAAATGCTAACCATTGCATTTTTAATATAAGAAAAGGTGGTAAGAAACGGATGAAGGAGTATATTTTAAGTATTGACCAGGGTACTACCAGCATTAGAGCGATTTTCTTTAATCATGACGGAGATATTGTAAGTGTATTTGCAAAAGAATTTAATCAATTCTATCCAGCCTCAGGGTGGGTAGAGCAGGATCCGATGGAGATGTGGGCTGTTACAGGTGAAGTTATTGAGAAAGCAATGAAAAAATCAAATATCAAAGAAGAAGAAATTATTGCGATCGGTATCACAAACCAGCGTGAAACATCAATTGTATGGGATAAAAACACTGGAGAACCTGTTTATAATGCCATTGTGTGGCAGGATAGAAGAACTGCAGAGTATTGTGATCAGTTGAAAGCGAATGATCCGAAAATCGAAGAAGTGGTTAGAGATAAAACGGGATTGATGATTGATTCCTATTTTTCAGGAACAAAAGTTAAATGGATACTTGATAATGTTGAAGGCGCAAGGGAAAGAGCTGAAAAAGGCGATTTGATCTTTGGAAATGTCGATGCCTGGATTATGTGGAATCTCACAGGTGGAAAGACCCATGCAACAGATTACAGTAATGCTTCCAGAACATTAATGTTTAATATTCATGATTTGAAGTGGGATGAAGATTTATTGAAGCTCTTGAATGTGCCGGCAAGTATGTTGCCAAAAGTTCAGGAAAGCAGTAGCCATTTTGGAGTAACTGCTAAGATATTTAAACGTGAAATCCCCATTACAGGAGATGCCGGTGATCAGCAAGCGGCAACATTTGGTCAGTGCTGTTTTAAAAAAGGCATGGCAAAATTCACCTATGGGACAGCTGGGGTTATGACCGTGAATATTGGTGAAAAACCCTTCTTATCAAACAATGGATTGACCACAACAATCGGTTGGGGACTCAATGGAAAAGTGGAGTATCTTCTAGAAGCCGTTGCCTTCTCGGCGGGATCTGCCATTCAGTGGCTCCGGGATGAGATGGATATGCTTGATGAATCTCCAGATTCTGAATATTTCGCATTAAAAGCGAAAACAAGCAATTGCGGCGTCTATTTTATTCCGGCATTTACCGGTTTATGCGCTCCATATTGGAATTCCTATGCAAGAGCGACAATATTTGGAATCGAAAGAGGAACGACTAAGAATAATATTATCAGAGCAGTTCTGGAATCTTTAGGGTATCAAACAAGAGATATGTTTGATGCATTTTCTGAAGACTTAGGCGAAAGATTGTCCATATTGAAAGTAGATGGTGGAGCTTGTAATAATAACTTATTAATGCAATTCACTTCGGATATTGTCAACGTGGATATTGAAAGACCTGACAACACTGAAACGACTGCTGCAGGAGCAGCATATTTAGCTGGTTTGGCAGTTGGATTCTGGAAAGATCAGGACGAAATCGTTCGCAAGAGAACAGTAGACACGGTGTTCAAACCAAAAATGGAAGAATCATCCCGTGATGATCTTTATAGGGGTTGGAAACGTGCAATAAGAGCAACCCTTGAATGGTCAAATGACCGATAGTGCAGATTAATAAATTAATTATTTTAGCAGTGCTTACAAAACTTCTTGTAAGTACTGCTAAAGCCGATGAATAGTTCACAAATAGAATATGGAGGTGACACCATGAAAACAGACGTTTTAATAATTGGTGGTGGTGTAATTGGTACTTCCATTGCACATCAGCTGGCAAAATATAATATGGATATTATCTTGGTTGAAAAAGCGAGTGATGTGTGTATGGGAACCAGTAAAGCAAATTCCGCGATGATTCATAGTGGATTTAATATTAAAGGAGATACGCTAAAAGGTAAATTAGCTTTAGAAGCAAACAAAGTGATCAAGCAATTGTGTGACGATTTAGGCGTTGGCTATATAAAACCACTTGGTTCAATAACGGTTGGATTCGAAGAATCTGATCTCGAAAGAATGAAGGGAACCTTGGAAAACGGCATAAAAAATGGCATCAAGGGAATGAAACTCTTAAATCAGAAAGAGCTCCATGAAATGGAACCCAATCTGAATCCAGATGCAAAATATGGTTTATATGAGCCGGAAACCGGAATTATCAATCCTTTTGAATTCACGGTGGCATTAGCCGAAAATGCAGTGATTAATGGGGCAAAAGCTTTATTGGGAACTGAAGTTTTAGACGTTGTTGTTGAAGACAAAAAAGTTAAAGGTGTTAAAACAAACAAAGGCAATATCGAAGCCAAAGTTATTATCAATGCGGCAGGGTTGTATGCCGATAAAATAGCAGCCATGGTAGAAGATATTGATTTTGAGATTAAACCGAGAAAAGGTGAGTACTTCTTGTATGATAAAAAATGGAGAGGGATAATAAATCATCCGATCTATTCAGCGCCAACCAAGGTTTCCAAGGGAATGATTATTGTCCCGACGGTTGATGGTAACCTCTTGGCCGGTTCAAACGCCGAGACGATTGATGACACAACAGATTTGGCAACATCATCAAAAGCTTTAAATGGCATTTATGGAAACACGATCTCACATTTATTCCCACAACTTCCAAGAATGGGTGATGTTATAACGACTTTTGCAGGATTAAGAGCAGCCAGCACGAATGAAGATTTTATCATTGAACCGGCAAAAACAGTAGCAGGATTCATTAATGTTGCCGGGATTCAGTCGCCAGGATTAACGTCAGCACCGGCAATCGCCACGATGGTTGAAGGACTGGTGAGAAAAGCAGACCATGACTTGGATTTCTCGCCGCGACCAAACTATGAAAAAGGCAGACAAGCACCGGTGGTACTCGCTGATCTATCCTACGAAGAAAGAACGGCTTTGATTGAAAAAAACCCGGATTTTGGGGAAATAGTTTGCAGATGTGAGTCGATCAGCAAGGGTGAGATAAAAAATGCAATACACCGACCAATTCCAGCAACGAATATTGATGCAGTCAAACGTAGGGTCAGAGCAGGCATGGGACGTTGCCAGGGTGGCTTCTGTGGTCCTAAAGTACTGGATATTTTAAGTGAAGAGTTGAAAATATCTCCGCTTGAAGTTACGCAAAAGGGCGATAAGTCTTTTGTATTGGCTTCTAGGAATAAGGAATTATCTTTAGAAGAAGGAGACCGAAATCATGAAAAAATTAGCATATGATTTAGTCGTCATTGGCGGAGGCCCGGCCGGGCTTGCATCGGCACTGGAAGCCAAAAGAAATGGCGTTAAAAAAATACTGATCTGTGAAAGAGCGCCCTATCTGGGTGGTATTTTAAATCAGTGTATCCATAACGGATTTGGTTTATCTTACTTCAAGGAGGAATTGACCGGACCGGAATATGCCGAGCGTTTTATTGTGGAAGTGGAAAAAACGGATATCGACGTAAAACTGGGAACGATGGTATTGGAAATACTGGAAGATAAACAGATTATTGCGGTCAACCGAAAAGACGGAATGTTTATCGTCGAAACGAAGGCGGCAATACTCGCAATGGGGTGCCGAGAAAGAACCCGCGGAGCCCTTACAATACCTGGTGAGCGCCCAGCCGGCGTGATGACGGCGGGAGCGGCACAAAACTATGTTAATCTGGAAGGATACATTCCCGGAAAAGAAGTCGTGATTTTAGGCTCTGGAGACATCGGATTGATTATGGCAAGACGATTAACCTTAGAAGGGGTCAATGTCAAAGGGGTTCTTGAGGTTATGCCTTATTCAACAGGATTAGTCCGAAACAAAGTGCAGTGTCTTGATGACTTTGGTATTCCCCTCCTCTTAAGTCACACCATCACAGAGATTCATGGTAAAGATCGAGTTGAAGGGGTTACGATTGCAGCGGTTGACGAGAAACTTCAGCCGATAGAAGGAACAGAACAGTATGTAAGCTGCGACACCCTGTTGCTTTCCGTCGGATTAATACCGGAAAATGAATTGACCAACAAATTAGGCTGTGAAATGGATCGGGTCACCAAAGGGCCGATTGTTAACGAAAAACGGATCACAAATATTCCCTGGGTATTTGCCTGCGGGAATGTACTTCATGTGCATGATCTGGTTGACAATGTTACCCAGGAGGCTGAAATTGCCGGTAAAGCAGCAGCAGCTTTGATCACCGGTAAAATGAATGAAGAAGAAAAGATCGTGGAAGTCACGCATGACAAGAATATTGGTTATGTTCTGCCACAGCATTTTGATGCCTTAAATAATCAGGATAAAGTCGTTAAGTTTTTCCTGCGTGTGAAAAATCCGGATGAAGATATAAAACTGGTTGTGAAAGACAATTCTGACAAAGTATTGATGAACGTTAAAAAATCAATCGTAGAACCGGGTACAATGATAACTTTCAATCTGCCAAGACAGTTTGTTACCAAAGACACGTCTTCAATTGATATTTCGATAGCCAGGGAACAAGCAGAATAAGAATGGAGGTGAAAAAGCCATGGAAGAAAAAAAATTGATTTGCATTGGCTGTCCGAAAGGCTGCGGTATAACAATTAAGCACACCGGTAAAATAATTAATGAGATTACTGGCTATTCTTGTGATAACGGTCTTAAATATGCTAAAACAGAGTTCACTGAACCGAAACGAATTATCACAACAACAGTCAAACTGAATAATGGCTCTTTGCCTTTCGTACCGGTAAAGACAAAAGAAGCGGTTAATAAAGAAAAAATATTTGAAGTGATGAAAGTCATCACTCAATTAGAACTGGATTCGCCTGTTAAAGTCGGGGATATTGTCATGCCGAACATTGCCGGGACAGGTGTGGATTTAGTTTGCTGTAGAAGTATCAAAAAGGTTTCTTAAGTAAGAAAGGAGTCCTGATATGAAGTACTATGTACGTTTGAGAGACGTTGAAGAAACGCAAAGACCGGATTATACGAGTCGCTATTTAGTCGATGAGAAAAATGGTTGTGTAGCTGGATGCAAAACGGGGATAAGTTGTCATATAAAAACAGCATACCCAAATTCACAGGCGCATACGGATCAAGAAGGTTTTCTGGTTTTGGAAGGAACCGGATGGGCAAAGCTCGGGGATCAGGAGTTTAAGCTTGAGCCGGAAACCTCCTTTATCGTTCCAGCCGGTGTGCAACATGCGATAAAGAGAGACGAAAATTCAGCCGCCTTAAAGGTTTTTTGGTTTCATGCAGCAATATAAGAAAGATTGAATGAAAATATTTTCCATATTGATAATAATTCCAATGCTGATTAGAATATAACCATGGATACTATTACTGGCATAACCAGATATTATCGCCAGCACAATAGTGAAATACAAATCAATTAAAGACACTCAAAAAGTGATGGAGGAAAAAATGAACAGACTGTATAGTAATGTATTGAACAAGCTTTATGAGGGTGCAGATGTTGAAAACTTAATCGTTGCAACTTATTTAGTTGGAGCTGAGAAGGATGAAGATCCGATTTTAAAAGCAGCGAGCATCGCCATTGAACAAACAACCGGCTCATGGGTAGACGTTCCCGGTGAAACCGATGAAATCAGAGAAAGATATGCTGGCAAAACAATCGGGGTATATGAAGTACCGGATTTTGAATTAAAAATGGATCTTGACAAAACGGTGCCAGAAGGCGGAATGCGATTCTATATCATGAGAATCGGTTTCCCGGTTGATAACGTTGATGATAATTTACCATTATTCTTTGCGACAGTAACCGGTAATATCACCGCGATGCCGTATCTAAAACTTTTAGATGTTGATTTCCCTAAGAACTTTGTAAAAAAATTCAAAGGACCAAAATTCGGTATTAAGGGAGTCCGAGATCTTTTAGGGGTTTATGACCGACCATTGTTAAATAACATGATTAAGCCATGTACCGGATACACACCGGAAGTCGGAGCAAAATTATTCTTTGAAGCGGCAGTCGGCGGGGTTGATATTATCAAAGATGATGAATTAATCGGTGGAGACCGAGTATTTAACAAACTTGAAGACCGCGTAAAAATGAATATGGCAGCAGCTGCAAAGGCAGATGCTATTAAAGGTGAAAAAACACTTTATACGGTTAACATCACCGATGAGGTTTCAAGACTAAAAGATAATGCCTTAAGAGCAATCGCAGCCGGCGCCAATGGAATCATGGTTGACGTCTTCGGAATCGGGTTATCGGCACTGAGAGATTTAGCAGAAGATCCAAGAATCAATGTTCCAATTTTAGCACATTGCTGCTTCGGCGGAGCTCAATCAGTAGCCAAATATCAGGGCGTAAGCTCAGTTGTATTGACAAAATTAACCAGAATGTGTGGTGCGGACATCATCTTAATCGAAGCACCATGGGGAAAATTTGATAATGTTGAAAACAAATATATTTCAAGAGTCATTGCCTGCTCAGGTAAATTATACGATATGAACACGTCAGTACCATTTATGGGCGGCGGCGTTATTGAAGGCTTAATCCCGATCATTCTTGACAAAACAGGAAATGACTGTTTATTGGGTGTCGGAGCAGCTATCCACGGTCATCCACAAGGACCAAGAAAAGGTGCGGTAGCATTTAGACAAGCCATCGATGCATATATGAACGGACAGGATTTAGAAGAAGCCGGCACAGAACATGAAGAATTAGGCATTGCATTAGCTAAATGGGGTGTTTACGGAAAAGGAAACGTTAAGGAAAACTATCTGATCTAACGATGGCTTTTACCCCCTTATTTAGGCCATAATAGATTTACAGATATAATTGAAGAGAACCAGAAAACTTTATGATAAAAAGTTTCCTGGTTCTCTTTTTCAGGTTGTATTTTTTGTGCGATTTAAAGTACAGAGATTGACATGTTGTCATAGGGCGTTTCCTGATAAACGTAGTAGTTAAGCCAGTTACTGAACAGCAGGTTGGCATGTCCTCGCCACCGAACGACGGGAGGTTGGCTAGGATCGTCGTTTGGGTAATAATTTTTGGGAATATTAATCGGTTTTCCTTGGGATATATCGCGATCATATTCACCTTTTAGTGTTTCAGGATCATATTCACTATGGCCGGTTACAAAAATCTGCCGTCCTTCATGGGCGATTACAATATAAACACCCGCTTCATCAGAAGACGCCATGACTTCTAAATCGGGATGGGCATCAATTGGTTCACGATCGATACCGGTGTGACGAGAATGCGGTGCAAAAAAAGTATCATCAAAACCACGGAATAATTTCACGAATTCTTTTTCCAGGTGATGTTCAAACACGCCAAAGACTTTATGAGACAGTAAGTGTTTAGGAATACCATAATGGTGATAAAGTCCAGCCTGGGCACCCCAACAGATGTGCAGGGTGGAAAAGACATTTGTTTTACTCCAGTCCATTATTCCCGTCAGCTCGTCCCAGTAGTCGACTTCTTCAAACGCCAACGTTTCAATGGGGGCACCAGTGATGATGAGCCCATCAAAGTGTTGGTCTTTTACGTCCTCAAAATAAGAATAGAAGGAGCCCAAATGTTCGGAAGAAGTGTGGGTGCTCTCATGGGTTTTTGTCTGCAGGAGAGTGACCTCTATTTGAAGGGGGGTATTTCCCAATAACCTGAGCAGCTGGGTTTCGGTTGATATTTTGGTGGGCATAAGGTTTAATATGGCGATTTTCAAAGGACGTATATCTTGCTGACTGGCGCGGTTTACATCCATGACAAAAATATTTTCATTTGTCAGAATTTGATTGGCAGGTAAGTTATTGGGAATTCTTATGGGCATAATTTCCTCCTTGAAGCGTTAGTTTAAAAAAATTAATTGGCTTTTGTCAAAGCCTGATCTAAATCGGCGATGATATCATCGATGTGTTCAAGTCCGATTGATAAACGAATCATATCTTCAGTAATACCGGCAGCAATTAGTTCGTCACCGGAAAGCTGCTGATGGGTAGTGGTGGCCGGGTGAATAACCAATGATTTAGCATCGGCAACATTGGCTAAATGAGTGAAAAGTTCCAGACTGTCAATAAATTTACGCGCGGCTTTAATGCCGCCTTTAATACCAAAAGTAAAAATAGATCCCGGACCTTTTTTAAAGTATTCATCAGATAAGGCTTTATAGGGGTTATCCGGTAAAGATGGATAATTAACCCAGGTAACTTGTGGATGCTCTGATAAAAAAGCAACAACTTTCTGAGTGTTTTCCAAATGTCGGTCTAAACGCAGGGATAGGGTTTCCAATCCTTGTAAAAGAAGGAAGGCATTAAAGGGACTGAGACAGGCGCCGGTATCCCGAAGCAGTTGAACCCGAGCCTTTGTAATAAATCCAGCAGTGCCGGCATCTGTAGCATAGATCATGCCGTGATAGCTTTCATCAGGGGTTGTAAATACTGGAAATTTACCATTAGCTGCCCAGTCAAATGTACCGCCGTCGACAATGATTCCACCAATCGTCGTGCCGTGTCCCCCAATAAATTTAGTAGCGGAATAAACCACAATATCGGCACCAAAATCCAGCGGTCTGAATAAATAGGGGGTTGCAAAGGTATTGTCCACAATCAGCGGAATACCATTATCGTGAGCAATTTTTGCAACGAATTTTACATCCACAATATTGATGGCGGGATTTCCTAGTGATTCAATATAAATTGCCTTGGTATTGTCATTAATGGCAGATCTGAAGTTTTCGGGATTATCTGGGTTAACAAAGGTGGTTTTAATGCCAAGACGAGGAAGTGTTGAATTTAAAAGGTTGTAGGTGCCACCGTAAAGTGTTGATGCCGCCACGAATTCATCGCCGGTACCAGCTATATTAAGAATCGTTGCGGTAATGGCAGCAGAACCGGAGGCAAACGCTAATGCGCCAACCCCACCTTCTAAAAGTGCCATGCGTTCTTCAAGAACTGTGTTTGTCGGATTCATAATACGAGTATAAATATTACCGGGTTCCTGCAAACCAAATAGGCGCTCGGCATGTTCACTGCTGTCAAAAACATAAGAAGTTGTTTGATAGATGGGAACCGCTACTGAGTGAGTCGTGGGATCAGGTGTCTGACCGCCATGGAGTTGAAGGGTTTCGAATTTTTTGGTTTCTTTCATTGCTGTAGCTCCTTGGATAATTATTTTTTTGAATGCTTTTGCTGTTTAAAACTAACTGGAATTTTGAAATTTAGGTAGGAAGAAAATTGCAAAAAAATATTGCATATCATTCCAGTAGGAATTAAGTGCAATATAACACAAAAAACAAGGCGCTGTCAACCCTTTCTGCCGGTTCAAAGTGACATAAACAAAAGGATATTTCAGACTGGCAGGAAAAGCGATGGTCAATAAAATTAATAAACTTGAAAAAAATTCATTTGACAATCATATAAAACAAGTCTATAATGAACCAAAATACAGAATTGAAATAGCAAGATTGCGGGGAAACCTAGGTTTGAATCTTGAAAGGAATATTATGGAAGATTTAAGAAGAAACTTAAATGAATATTATTATATCAACAGCCAAAGCTATTGGTTTTTCAGCTTTGGTTATTTTACATGTAATAAATTAAGTTCCTTCGAGAGTCCAAACCCATAAGATATTTTTAAGAAATGCATTTTGTGTTTTATAAAAGTTGATTTTTAGGAGACTTCCAAGGAGGTCTCCTTTTTTTATTCCCCGGTGCACAGGAAATAAAAATAGATTGATTAGAACTTGGCCATAGATTAAAAAATAATGGAGGAAAAAATGATAGTAGTTGTTAAACCAAATACTAAAGAAGAAGAAATTCAAAGGTTAATAAAAATGATTGAAACACAAGGTGTGAAAATTCATTATTCAAAAGGTATTGATCACACTATCTTGGGAATCGTAGGGGATACAACATTGGTGGATGTCGCAAAAATTCGTTCGAATCAAATTGTCGAAAATGTATTACGAGTACAGGAACCTTATAAAAAGGCAAATCGTCTCTTCCATCCAGATGATACCATCATCGATGTGAAAGGCCGAAAAGTTGGAGAAGGGACCATTAATATTATAGCGGGTCCCTGTTCAGTAGAAAGTGAAGAACAGATCGTGTCCATAGCAAAGAGCGTCAAGCAGTCAGGTGCGACTTTCCTTCGTGGAGGGGCCTTCAAACCTCGCTCATCGCCATATGCATTTCAAGGTATGGGTTATGAAGGATTGGATCTTTTGAAAATTGCTCGAAAAGCGACCGGTCTTCCCATTGTGAGCGAACTAATGTCTTTGGAACAATTGCCGGCTTTTGAGGATGTGGACATCATTCAGGTTGGCGCAAGAAATATGCAGAACTTTATTCTTTTAAGAGAATTGGGTAAAATAGACAAGCCTATTTTATTAAAAAGAGGCTTATGTGCAACCATGCAGGAATTTCTGATGTCGGCGGAATATATTATGAAGGAAGGTAATGATAAGGTTATTTTATGTGAACGCGGGATCCGTACATTTGAAACAGCCACAAGAAATACCTTGGATTTAAGCTGCGTTCCAGTTTTAAAGAAAAAGAGTCATTTGCCGATCATTATCGATCCAAGTCATGGGACCGGTCTTTCCTGGACAGTAGAAGCGTTATCCAAAGCTGCCATTGCGGTCGGTGCTGATGGGGTAATGATCGAAGTTCATAATAACCCGGAAGAGGCGCTTTGTGATGGGGCACAGTCTATAACACCGACACAATTTGATAAAATCATGAAAACTTTGAAAAAATATGCAGAAATTGAAAACAAGGTGATGTAATGAAAAAACGAGAAGATTCCATCGTTGGCTTTATTGGCCTGGGTCTCATGGGCGGCGCGCTGGCCATGGGACTCAGGAAGCAAAGCCCTCGGAAAATATGGGGTTATGATATTGATCTAACGGTTATAAAAAAGGCAATGGACCGGGATGTCATTGATGAAGGGGCATTTAATTCTGAGGGACTAAAAAAAATGCTGCCTCAATGTGATTTGCTTTTTATTTGCCTGAGCCCGAAGGACACACTGGTATTTTTGACCACGTATATGGAACACTTCAAAACTGGAGCAGTCATTACTGATATCACCGGAGTAAAAGAAGTGATTATTAAAAATCTTGGAAATCGTTTGAGAAATGACATTGATTATATTCCCGGTCACCCGATGGCCGGGAGTGAAAAAGAAGGATTTGGAAACGCTGATGACAGTATCTTCAAAAATCGCAATTATATTTTGACTCCGTTGCCAACAAATCAACCGGAAAATATCGAACTGATAAAAGAGATAGTCACCGATTTGGGATTTAATCATATTACTGAAACAACCTATGAGATTCATGATGAAAAGATAGCCTTCACTTCTCAGCTCTGCCATGTCATTGCAGCAGCATTGGTGGACTGTGAAGATGATCTTTCCATTACGGATTTTGAAGGGGGGAGTTTTGGAGATCTTACCCGAATTGCCATGATTAATGCATCCATGTGGACAGAACTCTTTATGTGCAATCGTAAAAATCTGCTTAACAACATTGAAAAATTTGAATCAAGTTTAGAAGAAATAAAGAAAATGATAGAAGCTGAAGAAAGAGCGAAATTAATCCGGCGTTTAACATCGGTTCGAGAGAAACGAATCATCATGGGGGAGATTCGAGAAGCGAAAAACTTAAAAAAAGAGTGAGTTTACTTAAGAATAACGTTTTGAAAACAGTTTCATCAACCTGTAAAAGATTACGCTATTGACTTAATTCTTTATGAGCGTATACTCAAGTTAATAAATCTTATGGTTCCCGTTTCAAATGGAATCATGGGCGGCAAAGGAGCAGCTAAATAAAAAATTGGAACCAAAGAATAATGAAATTATGTAATCGGCCATCAATTGGAATGAGAAACTTAAAAACGGCATTGGCGGTGTTTATATGCGTAGTCGTATTTGCTTTGATGGGTCCGAATTTCAATCCCCTGTTCGCTGCAGTCGCCGCTGTAATTACCATGGAATCGAATATTGAAGAAACGGTAGAGAGTGGCTGGAACCGAATTTTAGGAACGATTATTGGCGGAGCAACCGGAATATTCGGGATTTTTATTGCTAATTTAATTCCATTTAGATTTGGTTATGTTGCCGTTATTCCTTTGGGTGTAATTGGCTTGATTTATCTGTGTAATAATTTTAAAAAACATGGTGCCATTACAATTACCTGTATTATGTTTATTAGCGTTATGACTACTTATTCCCAGGATTTGGGAAACTATATGTTGGCCGCAATGAGGCTTTTAGAGACTGCGTTTGGTATCATCGTTGCTTATTTAGTGAATCGCTTTATTAAGCTTCCCGAATGTGATGCTAAAAAAAACCATGAAAATCCCAACAAAGCAAAAGAAGAAAAGTGGTTAAGTGCTGATGAGAAAAAAAGCAATGACCGCAAAAAAATGAATGTCGCAAGTGTCATATATATGATCCTTAAACCTTAGGTTTTACGTTGCTTCTAGATTTTTGTGACATCTAGAATAACTAAAATATATAATTACCCCTCCCCTTTAAAAAGAGACCACTTAGAATACAAGGTGGTCTCTTTTTAATATAAAGGAAATGCGTTCATACTCACTATATATATTTAGCGAAATACGAAAAAATTCAGCCCGTATGTTTTAGCGGTTTGTTTTGTTAATATTTATATTCAGCAGGGAGCTAATACAGATGACCAATTATACTAATTTTATTACCGAAAACAAATAAAAGCTCGGGATAAATGGATGGTTGAATGCTAGCAATAACAGTTGTTGCCGGTCCGGCAGAATCATAAATATTCAAGTTGGTTTGGGCAGGATTAAGCTTGAGGTTATAAATTGAAGCAAGATTATTGGCTTCCCAGAGAATGCCCTTTGAACCACAGGGAATGATTTCGTTGACTCCGTCGGAATGAAGCAGAATTCGGAGATCGGTATAGTTTGCTATTTCAAGATCATCATCAAGAATCACGGCAGTACCGCATTTAGGTTTGCCGATACAAATAATCATATCCTCGGAAGAAGAAGGGATGATTCGCAGAGCATCAGCGGTGCCCATGACAAAAATGCCCAGGGCAGTCATGCTCGTTTTGAAATTTTCTTCAGTGGAGCCATTGATCGGGATATCCTCAATTCCGGCCCGCTGAAGTTCTTCCTGAATACCTTGAATCATGGTCTCTCCGGTGGGATGCATTTCACAAGAAACGGTGTTGGAGAGTGCGACCACTTTTGCGCCGCAGGATAATATTTCAAAGAGGCAGACCCGGGTGGCGAAGATAGAAACATATTTTGTGGGGATGCTTAATACATCGCCACTCTTTTCTCCAATGCTGCCGCTGCTGTCACATGCCGTAACAACGAGTGAATTGGGAAGTTCAATCACGGATAAGTCACGATATTGATAAGCTTTCATAAAGATTCACCTTAAAATTGATTTATAATAGAATCTGGCAAAGCTTTGTAAATAATGGCAGCGATTAGGGCGTTAAGACCCCCAACCAATGCTAACGGCAGCATCAGCGCAATAACTCCGGTCCAAGTTAAGATAGGAATCAAAAGTGGAGAGCACAGCAGGAGAAGAATAGGACCATTAAATATCGTTGCAGCAATGACACTGATTATCAGTCCTAAAGTTTCATTAGATATTTTTTTAATAAAAAGATAAGTATACCAGGTTCCAACCATGGTTAAACCCATGCCTAAAGCGATGACGCAGTGAATGGGTAAAGTCATAGGGAATCCAGAAGTGGCAGCGGTTAAAAGATGACCGATAATGCCAATAATCGCTCCGAAAATTGGCCCCATAAGAAATGTGCCTAAAAAAGCAGGCAGCGAGTCAAAGGCAATCGTACCAAAAATTTTTATTTGGGCGCCAATAAAAGATAGGGCGATTAAAAGTGCCGTAAAGACGAGTTGTTTCGTGTTGATTTTCATGTAAGACTCCTTAAGTTTATTATAAAGCATTCTGTTTCGCGAAGAAAAGTCGGATAATGATAGAAGGTAAGAAGCCATTAAATTGAAAGGTTCACAGGCATTTAGAAAGAGCGTGATGCACTTTTTTTGCAAATGTCTTTGCGCAAACAAAAAAGTCCACATCTAAAACAGATGGGAACTTTACCGTCGTTCAAATGAAATCATCTTTGGCAGGTCTCCTGAGTTAGATTCATCACAATTTGCCCCTTCCCGTGAGGTGGCTTTGACAATTGCTCCAATATTACAGTGGTGGGTCCCTACAGGATTTTAACCTGTTTCCCTATTCTCCTTTTTCAAGGCACCAAAAAAGCTTTATTAAATTACTAGAATAATAACATGGAAAATGTCGTTTTGTCAAATTTTAAGTGATTTTGTGTGCAGTAATATTTTTTAAGAATACAATTTCATAAGTGCAATCAATAGGGTAAATTATGGAAAGAAATTTGAGAAAATCTTAGCTAAACATCAAAAAATAAGCCTTGAAATTCCAGCTGGAATTTCTTGTTAGTCGACATCCTATTATGATACAATATTCCTTAATATAATAAAAGATTAGGGGTATGAAAATTGATTTTAATGATAGACAACTATGATTCGTTCACATACAATTTAGTCCAGTATCTGGAAGGTCTAAATGAGAAAGTTATTGTGAAAAGAAATGATAAAATCACCATTGATGAGATCGTTCTAATGAATCCTGCCATGATTGTTTTGTCACCGGGACCGTGTACTCCCAATGAATCAGGCATTTGTTTAGAGGTCGTACATTATTTTAAAGGCAAGATACCGATTTTGGGAATATGCCTGGGTCATCAAATCATCGGGCAAGCCTTTGGGTGCAAGATCGTTAAGGCCAAAGAACCGGTTCATGGAAAAGTTCATGCGATTACGCATAACAATAGGGGCGTGTTTAAAGGTCTCAATAATCCCTTGAAGGTTACCCGGTATCATTCGTTGGTGGTTGAAAATAAGGAGATTCCGGATTTCTTTGAAATTACAGCCCAAACAAATGAAGGCGAGATCATGGGGCTGAAACACCGGGAATATAAAATCGAAGGGGTTCAATTTCATCCAGAAGCGATTCTAACCGAAATGGGAATGGAATTATTGGACAATTTTTTTCAATCAACAAAGGAAAAGGATGCGCGATGTTAATACAAGAAATTAAGACAACTTTAAATAGTTTTGAAATGTATCTTCAATTTAAAGACAGGCCATACAGCTTTTTTCTGGACAGCGGCAGAGATCCAGACAGTTTTGGCCGATACTCCTTTATCGGGTTTGATCCGTTTTTGGTTTTCAGCAGTAAAGCGGATTCGATCACGGTCAAGATAAAGGACGAAAGAAAAACCTATCAGGGTGATCCGTTTGATGAATTACAAAAACTGCTTAATCACTACAAAATGGACTATCCGTCAAAATTTCCATTTTTAGGCGGAGCGGTGGGCTATTTTTCCTATGACCTCTGCCATCAGTTAGAAAAACTTCCCCGAAGCGCACAGGATGATGTTCAGATACCGGATTGTCACATGGGGTTTTATGACGGAATCATTATCATTGATCACGAGCAGAATAAAACATACATTGCCGCACTTGGCATAGCAGAAAAGCCGAAGACGATTATCGATAAGATCAAACAAAGAATCGAGAAAAATGCGAAGGTATCGATTCGCTCTGATTTTAATATAAATGAAGAAAAACAGTTCACTGGTAATTTCACAAAAGAAGAATATATGAAAGCCCTGGATGCGGTACATGAATATATTCGGGCCGGGGATATTTATCAGACCAACCTGACACAGCGGTTTGAATGTGATCTGCAAATTACGCCATTGGAATTATACGGTGAATTAAGAAGGATCAACCCGGCGCCTTTTGCCAGCTATTTAGATTTTGGAGAAGGCCAAATTGTTTGCAGTTCGCCGGAGCGGTTTATTCAGGTACAAGGAAGAAATATTCAGACACGACCGATTAAAGGGACAATGCCCCGGGGAGCAACACCGGCGGAAGATGAAGACAATCGGAATACCCTAGCCAACAGTGAAAAGGATAAAGCGGAATTGTTGATGATTGTCGATTTGGAAAGAAATGATTTAGGCAGAATATCCCGGACCGGCACTGTGAAAGTACCGGAATTGTATAAATTGGAAACTTATGAGACGGTCTTCCATCTGGTGTCAACCGTCACGGGAGAATTAAAGGATGACGTGGATGCCATTGATGCCATCAAAGCTTCATTTCCCGGAGGATCAATTACCGGCGCGCCTAAGATCAGGGCCATGGAAATTATTGACGAATTGGAGCCGACCCAAAGAAATATCTACACCGGGTCCATTGGATATATTGGATTCAATGGCGATTTGGATTTAAACATTGTGATACGGACAATTCTCTGCAAGAATGAAAAAGCTTATTTTCAGGTTGGTGGAGGCATTGTTTGGGATTCACAAAACCAATCAGAATACGAGGAAACTTTTGATAAGGGAAAAGCGTTAATGGAAGCATTGAAAAGATATTAAACAATATCTACAATTCAGATAGGAGTGAGCATCATTCAGTATGTATGTTATAATAGTGAAATATTAGAAGAATGCCTTGTCCCCGCGGATCAGGGCTTTCTGTATGGTTATGGCGTCTTCGAAACCATCAATATCTGCAAAGGGAAACCGATCTTTTTTCAGGAACACATGGCGAGACTAAAAAACAGCGCTTTATTGGTAGGTCTTAATTTTGATGAAAACTATCCCCCGGTGTTGGCTGATTGTGAAAAAATGATCAGAAAAAATCAGCTGGACAAAGGCGGGTTACGGGTTACCTTAAGCAAAAATACAAAAAAAGATTCAATACTGATTACTGCCAGAGAAAATCATTATGAAGACGAAACCTTTCAGCATGGGGTGAGTATCGGCATCAGTGATTATGCAAGAAATGAGCAATCTCTATTGGTCACGGTGAAATCCAACAATTATTTAGAGAATTTGCTTATTTTAAATGAAAGCAAAAGCAAAGGTTTTAACGAAGCGATTTTCTTCAATTCAAAAGGCCATCTGGCTGAAGGAAGCATGAGTAATATCTTTTTTATTAAAAATGAAAAGGTCTATACCCCTTCACGAGATAACGGCCTTTTATCGGGAATTGTCAGAAATAAAGTCATCGAATTATTAAAGCACCATGAAATACCGTTTGAAGAAGGCTATTATCGTAAAGAAGTTCTGATGGAAGCAGATGAGATATTCATCACGAACTCGCTAATGGAAATTATGCCGGTCAGACGGGTGGAAGATTTAGAATATCCGGTAAAGAATGAATCTTTTACAAATCACTTGAAAAAGATGTACAAAAAAGAATATGATATAATTTGAAATATTTATAGAAAACAAAAGGAGCTGATCAAAATGAAGAATCAATTAAATCGTGAAACAGCACTGCAATTATTGAAAGAATACAATGAGAGCGAATCGCTTCTCAAGCATGGATTAGCCGTGTCCGGAGTGATGGCGCATTTTTCCGAATTAGAAGGGGAAGATCCGGAATATTGGGGAATTGTTGGACTTTTACACGATTTGGATTATGAAAAATACCCGGAAGAGCACTGCGTAAAAGTGGTTGAGATATTAACAAAAAATGGTTATGATGATGAGTTTATTCACAGTGTAGCAAGCCATGGGTTTGAAATCTGTTCAGATATCCAACCAACTCACCAAATGGAGAAGATTCTGTACGCGACGGATGAGTTAGTCGGATTGATTACCGCCTGTGCTTATATGCGTCCTTCAAAAAGTGTCAACGATTTAGAAGTGAAGTCGGTGAAAAAGAAATTTAAAGCTCAAAATTTTGCAGCCGGAGTCAGTCGGGATGTTATTACAAAGGGCGCAGCAATGTCTGGATATTCCCTGGAAGATCTGACCAAAGAAACGATCCTGGGGATGCGTGCTGTTGCCGATGATATTGGTTTGGGAAACAATGAAGCTTGATCTTCCGAATTCGGTAAAAAAAGTATTTGAGATCCTGGATAACTCCGGCTTTTGCGGCTATCTTGTGGGTGGCAGCGTTCGGGATTGTCTGTTAGAAAAAACACCCCTTGATTTTGACATGACCTCTGACGCCACACCGGCAGAGATTAAGGACTGCTTTTCCAATTACCGAGTCATTGAAACCGGGATACGCCATGGAACGGTTACGGTTATCATAGACGGTCATTCTATTGAGATAACGACCCATCGCAGGGAAGGCAATTACTCTGACAAGCGTCATCCCGATGAAGTAATGTTCACGAAAAATCTTGATGAAGACCTGGCGCGAAGGGACTTTACCATGAATGCTTTGGCGTATCATCCTCAAAAAGGGTTTGTTGATCTGTTTGGCGGCATAGAAGACATTCAAGAAAAACGGATACGTTGTGTTGGTGATCCTCGCGAGAGAATGAATGAAGATGCTTTGAGAATTCTGCGGGCATTGCGCTTTTCTTCGGTTCTCGGCTTTGCGCTGGAGGAAGAAACACAAAAAGCGATCAATGAAGCGTGTGAGCAGTTAAAAGAAATTTCCGCCGAACGCGTTGCCGTTGAACTGGTTAAGCTTTTATGTGGGAAAAACGTTAAAAAGGTATTGCTGGAAGAGACAACAGTTCTGGGCGTGGTCATTCCCGAACTGCTGCCGGCA
>JGI24143J45723_1000210_pt1 | contig 31733 bp, 27 predicted proteins | sample BarGraIncu00432A_FD_45723 | JGI IMG/M metagenome (IMG submission 45723) | reverse complement strand
TCCGGCGGGGGAGGTCAGTGCGCCTGCAGCGGGAGCTGCTTTGGCGGCCACGGCGGGAGCGGCTTTGGGGGCCGCAGCGGGGTTAGCAGCCTTGATTATCCTCACTCCGCCTGCGAAGTAGATGGCATCAAAGGTCCGGTTCAAGGTCTTGCTGGTGAACTGTCCCATCGGGGTGCCGGGCAAAAGTTCAACCTCGTCCCCGATCCCGACGGTCGTGCCCGGGACTGCGGCCCACGATTTTTTGCCGTCCTTTTCCACGCAGAGGTAGGTGTAATTGCCGGCGTCCATGGTCTCGGAAACCTTCCCGGCCATGATTGTCTCCTCCGGAGCTGCCATCTTGGAGGGGGCCACCTTGGCCACCGCGCCCGGAGCAACCGCTCCCTGATCCAGACCACCGGAGAATATGATCCGGTCGAAATTGCGGTTCAGGGTTTGGCTCCAGAACTCGAGCATTTCGCCACCCGGCAGCAGTTTAAGGTCCTGGCCGACGCTCACCTTCATGACGGGCGCCGCTACCCAGGTCTTTACCCCGTGGTCGTCAAGGAGGATGTAGGTATATCCGCCGCTATCCATGGTTTCCACGACCTTGCCGGTGAGGCTGGGAGCAACCGGTGCAGTTACGGCACTCTTGGTGCCCTGGGCGGGTCCGCTGCAACCGGAAATGGTGACAACTGTCAAAAGCGTCAGCGCAATGGTGGTACTCGTTAGCCTTCTGTTTCTTGCCATTTCGGACTCCTCAGGTGGAATGTATGGACTGGTCGAGGGACCGTCCATGTAAATCTTCGATTGATGGTACCGCCCCGTGACCGATCTCCCGGGGGCACCCGGAGTAGCTGTGCTCCGATTCTGCCAGGCTTTACTGAACGATTATCACGGTTGTGTCAGTGATGACTGCCCTGCGATTCATCTGCCGCCCCTCGGGCGTCTTGTTGGAAGTTTGCGGCTTTGAGGAGCCAAAGCTCTTGATGACGACCCTCTGGGGGGCCACTCCAAACTTAATCAACTGCGCCTTGACGCTCTCCGCCCGCTGCTGGGAAAGAGCCAGATTCAGGTTCAGGCTCCCGGTGCTGTCGGTATGTCCCTCAATACGAACAGTCGACTCGGGCGAGGCATTGATCATGGCAGCCATGGCGGCGAGACCTTTTTCATACTTAGGGTTTACCCTGGATTTGCCGGAATCAAACCACACCATCAGAAATTTGGCCATTTTGCCGGCGGAAAGCTGGGCAGGTTTTGCCTGCTCCGCTACCGGCGCAGTTGCCGGCAGAGTGGCTGGCGCGGTAGCTGGCAAAGCACCGGGCGCCACCGCTCTGCTTGGCGTCTGGACTGCAGGCTGTGCCGGACGGGACGCCGCCGCTGCCTGCTTTGCCGGTGCCGCTGGCTTTGCAGCGGCAGGAGAGGGCGCCACGCCTCGCGTTGCCCGTGCCGCTGGCTGCGCCGGGCGGGACGCGGATGGCGTGCCCACTTTTCCCGACGCTGGTGCTGCGGGAAGGGGCGCTACGGCAATGCCTGCTTTGGGCGCCTCCGGCTGGGGCGTTTCGCTGAGGCCCGTAGAGCGCATGAGCTGTTTGAAGGCAAGCGCGGGAGCTCTGAGCGGCTCCGGCGGGGGCGTCGGCTCAAATTGCACCGGGGGGGCCGTGATGGCGGGGATTCCCGCGCCGGCGGCTCCGATTTTCTCCAGCATCATGAGGTCGGGCGCTACAGGAGTCAACTCGTCGATGTCGATGAGGTCCGGTATGGCCTTCGGAAGATTCAATTGCGGTTTTTTGAGCACCGGAGGCGGCAATTTCTTGATGCGCTCCTTGCCGAAATAGTAGGTCAGGCCGGTTGTTAAGGTGAAATTATTCCTGGTGTCGATATTTTGGTAGATGAAGGCCTGGCGCGCCTCGACTCTGATGGCAAGGTAGTTTTCCAGGTAATATTTCACCCCTACGCTGTAATCCACAAAGGGATTGCTGCTGCTTTTGGACTCTTTTTCCAGGAGGATTTCGCCTCCCCCGATGGTGAAAAAGGGTACCCACTTGTTTCTGGGCATAAAGGAAAAGATGGCATTAACTCCGGCAAGGGCCCCCTGGGCCTTAGCTCCACCGGATTTTGTCGTCGTGCTGAAATAGTTTACCGTTCCCTCCACGCCGATAGTGTCAGTCACATCCTTGCCAATATGGTCGTAACTGAATCTTAAGCCATAGAGCGGGGTGGGGTGGAGGGCGTCAGTGGATGAAAACAGGATACCGCCGATGCTGGGCGTTAGTGAGAATGATGTAATTGGATGGGCTATTATCGGAGCTTCGGTAACCGAATACGCCGGGAAAGTGAAAAAGACCGTTAGACTAATGACGATCACGAGGATGCGGACAATTCTCGGCAAAATTCCACTCCGATTCAAGGCTAATTTCGTTGCATAATATACCAACTGTATAGTGACTTCAACACTAAACGTCTAGATAGGACGAGACTTTATCTAAACTTAAAGCGTCCCCAATCGAATGGACATCTCAGTCAGAAGATTCCCCTGCCCGGTACCCGGTATCTCTCCTCCCCCCCCATTGTCTGGATGGTACTTTTCCCCGCTCCTGAGAGCAGTGGTAACGCCCTAAAAAAATGCCTCGGCATTTAATGTTCAAACGCTGCACAGGGTTTTTTTGATAATGGAAATCATGATACGCGAAGAGGGCTACAAATAACCCAAAAATATCAGGTATTTGCAATTAATGTTCCCCGACCTCGAAAAGCGGTCCCTCGTTTGTAATGCAAAGGATAACAAACGGGAGGTACGCCATGATGAATCTGTCGAGAAATCACAACCTAGTGCGCCCTGCAGCATTGTCATTACTGGTTGGACTCGTTGTGCTGAGCTTGGCTCAGCAGGCAGTGGCTTTCGCCTCCTCATCGACCGCGGCCAATCCGGACGGCGCAACCTGTGCCTTCTCCTTGCAGTTGCAGAAATCGGTTGCCGTCCGAAGGGACTACCTAGTAAAGGTCGAGGGGGCGCTTGGCAGGTCACCCGTGGCTACCAACGCCGTCGAGGAAATGTACAGCAAGATCAACAAAGCCTCCTTCTCGAGCAGTGCCGACAGTGACGAGTTGGGTTCCGGGACAGCGTCATTCTCATACGGGAAAAAGCCAGCATCCAAATTGCTGGTGAGTGTCGATTCTTTTTCGGCTGATTGTGTTAGCTGTCACGATGGTGTCGGCGCTTCCAATGTATCCCTTGTTTTACGCAATAAGCCATTCACCAGAACGCAACAAGTAGATTCCTTCACGAGTGACCATCCAATTGGAATGAATTACAACAGTTATGTCGCGGCAAATCGGGGCTATAATCCGATACCGGCCAACAGCAAAATGATTTTCGTGGATGGCAAAGTCGGCTGCCTTTCCTGCCATGACCCGCTGAATCCCGAAAAAGGGCATCTCGTCATGAGTGACAGAAAAAGTGCGCTCTGCTACACCTGCCACGGGAAATAAACGATAGCAGTCGACCGGTGGGCAGGCAGCACCGGAGATTTCACCCAGAAGGTCCTTGGACTCCAGCTGAAAAGCCAGAGCTCAAGGACTTTTTTTTTTGGCACCTGCCCTAACCCTGCCCTCCGACTCCGGTACCCCGACCCTCTCCCAAAAGGGGAGGGGAAGGTTAAAGCAGATTGGTAAAAACATATACGAGTCCTAATGCATCTTTTGTTGGGGTCAGCGCCTGTCTCCCTGACAGGATGAATGGATTAAGGATCCGCTGGCACTGTGCTTACTGGCTGTTACAGTGGAAATCTAATGTATGCTTGAAACGGCGCTTTAATCTGATACAATAATGTTGAACGTATTTAATGCCTGTCTTGACTTCTTCCTCGTGCGTGTCGCTAAGTAATTACGGTAACTTAACTGTGCTGTTTGGATAGCCTGGTAATTTTCCTTCCAGGCAAATTGCACTGTAGGTGACCTGTCCTGATTAAATCCCGTTCAGCAGGAAACGCTTTTTGTGCAGTTAGAACGCTGCGATGTAATTATATATTGCTAATCTTTCCGGGCGCCGCTGCCCTGGAAGATTATTCTAATATCCCGATTCTTCAATTCACCACTACAACTATCTTATCTGGAGGGAACTATGCCGAAAAAAATTCTCTATGCTGTCAGCATGCTCGTTATGATCGCAGCCACTGGTATGGCCAACGCCACTAGTTGGACGCTTTCGTGCAGAGTCCTGACCGCCGGGGGGAGCCTGCAGGTGCGCTCCGAATCGCCGCTCACCTCACTAAGTGGTACCATCCAACATACTTACACCACCTCACGCAACGTGCCGGTGACACTGACCCCCTTAGCTGGCTACCAGATTTCGGCCGTCACCTTGAACAATTCCTCTCAGCCCCTCCCGGTAGCCAACCCGGTATCCATGGGGCTGCTTGCCTTCCCGAATAAGACGGCCCAGAGCATGACGGTCAGTTTCGCCAAGCAGCTGATCAACGTGACCTCAAGCTCCACCGCCAACGGCACTGTGACGCCCGCGGGAACCAACAGCTACGCGTCGGGGACGGCGGTGAGCTACGTCTTCACTCCCAACCCTGGCGTAAGCCTGCTGTCGGTCAGCGGGGCGCCCAGCGGTACCACCTTCAAGGACGCCAGCACAAATGCCACCGTGACGCTCCCCTACTTCGGGGCGGTTCGGGTTGCCTTCAACGTTCCGACCAGCGCGGTTACCCTGACCGGGTACTTTATCGGCTTGACCGCGAACGCCGGCGCTCCGCAAACAGCACTGAACGGTACTCTGGTGACGCTTGCGGCCTCCTCCGTCGTTTATGACGGCGCGCCGTCGGTATCCTACGCCTGGACCCAGACCGGCGGAGCGACAGTCGCCCTGACCGGGGCGCTAACCGCCACCCCGAGTTTCACTCCGCACGCCAACGGAACCTACCAGTTCACCGTGGTCGCTACCGACTCCCTCGGGGGCACCGGTAGCGCGGCGACCTACGTGACCGTTACCGACTCCGCGGCCGCTGCCGCCGAAGGGCAGTGTCAAGGGTGCCACAGGCCGGCCGGGGTAGGTGCGACTGCCAACGTGTTTGCCAACTGGTCCAGTTCCGTGCACGAAACCAAACTGGTTATGTGCGCCCGTTGCCACGTGGGCACCGACACCGGCAACCATCCCGGCACCCTTGTCGCCGGTACCGTCAGCGAGACCACCTTTACCTTCACCCCCGGCGGCGCCAGCTTCTGCCTGAACGGCAGCTGCCACACCCCGGGAATCACCCACAAGACGGTGGGGATGGCCTGCGCCAACTGCCACAATAGCGGCGAGATACACAAGCCCGACGCGTCTTTTTCGGCAGCGCTCAACGTCTGCTTCAACTGCCATGGCGCGGTCAACACCACCCACTACTATGCCAATACCGGCATCGGCACCGCCAACTGCACCGCCTGCCACAACCCGCAAGGGCACAACCCGGCCCCTCCGGCTTCGATTCCCCGGGCGCACTTTAACGGTTACACCTCCTACAGTAACCCGAACTACGCCGCCGCCTACGTGACCCCCGCGACCCTCTGCTCGAACTGCCACAAGGGGGGCGACGCCACCAGCGCCGCCGACAAGGCGATCGTCCAGTACCGCCTGGACTGGGCCGGTTCACCGCACGGTGACATTAAGGGGACCCCCTATCTCAACACGGCCAGCGTCAACTGGAAGGCGGCCGGTATGGCCGGGGTGAAGGTCAACCAAGCGGCAGCGCCCAACGACTGCCTGCGCTGCCATACCTCGACAGGCTACGTGCAGTTCTCCAACCTGAGCTCCATCGCACCGCTGGCGACCTCGGCCGCCAGATATTCCGAGCCGATCACCTGCAACGGTTGCCACAACGCAGACTTCACCCTGCGCTCCGTCACCCCGCGCACCGGCTACTACAACTACTCCAGCGCCAAGACCGGGAAACTGCTGGTTTCCGCTCCCTTCCCGGATAGCCGGACCTCGAACATCTGCATCGGCTGCCACACCGGCCGCCAGTCGGGCGACACCATCAAGGCAATAGCCGTCGCCACGGCCCACAAGAACTACTCCAGCTCGTTTTGGCAGAATATCAATTTCGTGAGCTCCCACTGGCTGACTGCCGGCGGGCAGGTCTTCGGAATAACCGGCTATGAGTACCCGGGCCAGAACTACTCCAACGCGGTCAACCACTCCTATGTGGGAAGCGGCGTGTATGGTCCTTGCGTTACCTGTCACATGCCGAACAACTCGCACACCAAGGACCCCTCGATATACGGATTCGTGCAGTGCAGCCCCTGCCACGGGACCACGATCACCACGACCTTCGTGGCGAACAAGACGGCAGATTTCAACGCCGCCCTGAGCGCCCTCGGCGCGGCGCTGACCCAGAAAGGCTTTGTCCCGAATGTGGTTGGCGGCGTTTTAACCCTCCCCTACTTCACCGCGACGAACTGGGGCAACAAAGACACCGGGCCGGCGACCATGGGTGCGGCCTATAACTACAACATGCTGATGCACGACCCGGGCGCCTTTGCCCATAACCCGACCTACACCAAGCGGCTGGTGCGGGACTCCCTGGACTACCTGACCAACGGCTCGATTGACCGCAACCGTGACCTCAGCGCCACCATCAACACGCTCCTCACCAGTCAGACTGCCCGGGACGACGCGAAGCAGTTCCTGCAAAACGCCGGCAACGGGTCGGCCGCCTGCAGTGTCTGCCACTCCGATTCGGTCGATCTGGCCGGTAACAACATTCTGGCCGCCTACAACGCGAGCCTGCATGCCAGCGCGCCTGGCGGAGCGGCCTGCGGCAGCTGCCATGCGTCGGGCGTGCAGATCTCTCATCCCAGCGCAGCCATGCTGACCTCCACGGCCGGCGTAAGCGGCAAGTGCGCCGGGTGTCACCCGCTGCACCCCTGGACCAGCGCCGGCATTTGCACGACCTGCCACTACGGGCACAACCCGAAGACGGTCAAGATGCCCTACCCGCACTACGCGAGCTATTCGACCGCGCAGTACGTGACCACCAACATCGCCTGCAGCAACTGCCACTACGTCGTGGCGCAACCGGGCGCAACCGCTGCTTTCAGCGTTTTCAGCGCCAACATGCAGTGGGGAAGGAGCGGCAAAGGAAATCAGAACTCGCCCTCCTATGTGAGCTACGACTTTAAGTCTCTGGGGTCTCCGTTCCCGGCATCGCCCGCCAATTCGGCCGGCAAGGACTGCGTCAGGTGCCACACCACGACCGGATACCAAAACTTCGTCAACTCGAACTTCACCGACATCCACGCCTGGGGAACCTCAGGACTTGCCCCGGGAGGAGACCGCACCAGGGAGATGGTAGCCTGCTCGGCCTGCCACAACCCGACGCCGTTCAACGCCTTTGACAGCGTGGAAACCGACGAATGGGGCGACACGCTGCAGCCCGCCTTCAGCAGGCGCGCGGTGCCGCAGGTAACCGCCTACTACAACTACAGTTCGCAGGGGTCGGGAAGGATTCTGAAAACAGCGGCAACGCAGGACCTGGGCGAATCAAACAACTGCGTGGCCTGCCACACCGGCACTGCTGCAGGCGTGACACTGAAGCAGATTGCGACCAAGGTCGGTGCGGCGGGGAGCTTCTGGAGTGCCACACCGTTCATCGATTCACACGGCATGGGGTCAGCCGGGATCCTGTTCCAGAACTCGGGATACACCTACCTGAGCGTCAGTACCCGCAACTACGCGGCTCCCAGCGGCTTCATTCATGCCAGCCTGGACGACGCGTACTATGGCGGACAGGGTGCATGTATTTCGTGCCACCTGAAAACGGACCAGCCGCACCTCTTTTCACCCATCTCGAGCGCAGGTAACGGAGTCGTTAGCAAAATCACCGCTTTCGACCAGGTGTGCTCTGAGTGCCATGATGGCGGCGTTCATCCTGCAGACTTCAGCACCCCGGCCAAACTGGATGCCAAGAAGCAGGGTTTCGTATCGAGTCTGAAGGCGCTCTCCGCAGCGCTCTCCACCAAGGGGATCTACTTCAACGCGAAGTCCGCCCCTTACTTCTTCAACGTATCCGATCCGGCCCAGCAGGGTCCCGTCGGCTCCTACTACACCAACTGGAATGCGCTTTATGACACGAATTCCAAGGTCTACGCCGGAAGCGACCTCATGGGGGCAGCCTTCAACCTGAGGCTTCTCTGGTCCGACAGAGGCGCTTACACGCACAACGATTACTACGCCAAGCGTCTCATTTATGACTCCCTCGACTACGTCGATAACGGCACCTTGGACACCACGAACCCGGTGTTCACCATCATCCAGAACCTTCCGGTGAGCGCGGCGTTCACCGCGGATGATAAGGCCAGGGCGCAGTCCTACCTCCTCAACCCGGCGACAGGAACCCGCTGGTAGGTAACACAAGTAAAAAGGGCCCCGTTTCTTGGAGACGGGGCCCTTTTTTTGTCTTTAGAAAAGTGGATAGCGTACGTCTTGGCGAGGGGGGCTGGCGCCAGCGTAGGGGCTTGCCGTGCACCTGACAGCTGCTGGGGGGGTGGGGTGACGCTCTCCAGCGGCCAGATCGTGTCGTATGCTGCCAACTCGTGCTTTGGTTGTGCAATGGTACTGAGCGGTCTCACGATGTCATGATCAGTGCGCGATGTCGTGCTCTGGTAGAGACGCATTGCATGCGTCTCAGCACTATTGCAACCTACCTATGACTCCGACACACTCATCACTCCCGATTGCATGCCCCCATTGGGGAGGGACTCTCCTGGTGCTTCCGTGTCATCCAGCATAGAAAGTTCTCATAATTGCCGGATCAGTGTAAACAGAAAAGGGCCGCGTCACCAGGCTCAAAGTTTTGAGCCCGTGACGCGGCCCTTTTTTTCCAGGGAGCCGCAAAATAGCAAATGTGTACCTTTAGTCTTATCTGCCCGACTTGGGTGCCGGGCGCGCCTTGTCGATTCCAGCTCCTGACGGTAAGAGCCGGTTTATTTCGGCACGAGTTTCATGATGGTCTGATCGCCGCTATCAGTCACGTAAAGATCGGTGCCGTTAACGGCGATTCCATCCGCGTTCACAAATACCGTACCACCCGCCGTTCCGGCTACGGTAGTGACTGCACCAGAGGCGATCACGATTTGGCGTACGGTAGCATTGGCGGTATCGGTCACGTAAAGGTTGGTTTTGTTGGAGTCAATGGCGATTCCCGAAGGACTAGAGAATAGCGCTGCGGTACCTGTCCCATCGTCTGAACCAGTGTTACTGGCGGAAGCCGATCCGGCTATTGTGGTGACCGTCGCCAAGGTGTTCGTAGCTGTGGGGATCACGATTTTGCGTATGGTGCTGTTGCCTTGATCGACCACATAAAGGTTGGTCCCGTCGGTGGTAATTCCCGTAGGTCCACTAAACTTAGCCAGAGCACCATTAGCGTCAGTTGAGCCCGCAGTGCTTGACCCCGCGACGATCGATCCAGTTCCTGTGGTGGTGTCGACTTTGATTATAGTGTTACTTCCTGTGTCAGCCACATAGAGGTTGGTCCCGACCAAGGTTATTCCACCTGGGGTATTAAATGTTACAGATGGTGCAATTGTGCTGACAACCCCTGTGAGAATGACTATTTTGACTACGGTATTATTTCCCGTGGTCACATAGAGATTGGTGCCGTCGTTGGTAATGCCTCTAGGCGCGGTTAATGTCACAGGGGAACTTGCTGCATCCGTTGTTGCAATTGTTGTGACAACCCCTGAAGAAATCACAATTTTACGAATGCCACTATTTGCACCGGAATCAGCCACATATAGATTGGTCCCGTCAGAGGTGATCCCGGTGGGGGTATCAAATTGAGCCCCGACACCAGTGCCGTCTTGTGAGCCCTGCGCTTGCGACGATCCCGCGAAGGTGGAAACCGTGCGCGTTACTGCCGGTGTAACGACCGCAGCTGTAACGGTAAGTGTCGCCGTTCCTGTGATCGTGCCGGAGGTGGCGGTAATCGTAGATGTTCCTACAGCTACGGCGCTAGCCAGACCACCCGTTGTAATAGTGGCGAACGTTGGCGCGGATGACGTCCAGGTAACTGTCGACGTCAGGTCCTTGGTCGAACTGTCGGAATAGGTTCCCGTTGCTTGGAATTGCTGGGTCGCGTTGACGGCAATACTTGACGTGGCAGGTGTGACCGCTATGGAGGAAAGAGTCACGGGGGCGGTAACAGCAGGAAACCAATCGACGCCACATCCCGCAAGCAGCGTTACGAAAAACAGTAAACAGAATCTTCTTTTCATGCCCACCTCTTTGCCATCACGTTTCCGTTCAGATACCCTGCGGCTTTTGCCGAGGGGGGATAGAGTCCACAAGGTACCGACCAAGTGTTGAATAGTCAAGCAGATACGGCGATAATCGGATGCTAGCCGGCAGTCTGGCCGAGAGCTTCCTTGGTCTGAAACCTCCGCAACCGGACCAGGCCCAGCTTCTGGAGCCGGAAGAGCAGCGCCGTCTTTAATACTCCAAGCCCGTAGATCATACTGCGCCGGAAATTGATGGAAGAGGCGTCCGCGAAATATTTGGTGGGGCAACTCAGCTCACCTATGCGGTAATCGAACCAGGCAACCTGGGCCAGCATCTGGTTGTCAAAGACGAAGTCGTCGGAGTTTTCCCCCAAAGGGAGGTTTTCCAGCACTTCACGGGAAAAAGCCCGGTAGCCGGTATGGTACTCCGAGAGCTTCTGGCCCAGGAGGATATTCTCAGTCAGGGTGAGGAACCTGTTGGCAATGTACTTGTAAAGCGGCATGCCGCCTTTCAGTGCACCGGTGCCAAGGATGCGGGAGGCCAGCACCGCATCGAATTCGTCGAAGGCGATCATGGAAGCCATGGCGGGAATGAGTTTCGGTGTGTACTGGTAATCCGGGTGCAACATGACCACGATGTCGGCGCCCATTTTCAGCGCTGCCAGGTAGCAGGTCTTCTGGTTACCGCCGTAACCCAGGTTTTCCTGATGCACGATGGTCGTAATGCCGAGACGCGACGCCACTGCGGCGGTGTCGTCCCGGCTCGCGTCGTCGACGAGAATCACGCCATCCACGAATTCGAAGGGGATCTCATTGTAGGTCATTTCCAAGGTCTTTGCCGCATTGTAGGCGGGCAAAACCACAATTATCTTTCTACCATTGATCACGTTCCGCTCTCCGTAGGTCAGATTTTTTTCTAACTGTCAGCCTGCATGTGCTGCACTCTACCAATGGGGCCACTGCTGCCCGTTAGAACTGCCTGTCGGTTATACAGGTATCTTAGTAAAAAGAGAAGGTTTCTTGAGCATCCCCTTCCTGAACGGCGCGGGCGGACCCAAGAGAGCCAGCGTCCCCGTCCAGGGGGAACCTGGCAGCTTGCCGATCGGCGGGACAGCCAAACCCCATGTTCCCTTAGCCTTGGTCGTCGTTTGCGGCCATTAGCGCTAGAGATAATTAACTATCAACTCTTCGATGATCTCACCAATAGTGGTCCGTCGATGAGCCGATGCAATCTTCAGCTTCAGGTGAAGGTCCTGGCGGATATTCGCAGTCAGCCGCACGTCGCCCGTCGGCACCAGGCCCGAAACCGCTTTTGCGGCTGGTGCTACCTCGCGGACAGTGGGCATTTTGCCAGCAGACTTGGTGGAGCGCGCAGGCGCCGGTTTCTCAACGGTGCGTGTCGGCGCCGTCTTCGCAGAGCGTGCTGGCGCCGCTTTCGCGGAGGAGCGCGTAGCTGCAGGTTTGGCAGAAGAGCGTCCCGGAGCCGGTTGAGCAGAGGAGCGCGCAGAAGCTGGTTTAGCAGAAGAGCTAGCAGGTGCAGGTTTGGCAGAAGAGCTTGCAGGAGCAGGCGCTGGTGTCGCAGGGGGTGTTGCAGGCGCTAAACTAGCAGGGGGTGGTGGTGCCAGCCACAAGTCGAGGCTCTTTGTGTCGGGTGCGGCGCCGGCAACTTCAAAGAGTCCCATCTGATTTTCCTCTTCAAGCATGCTCTATCCGTCTCCTTTAATTTTCGGGGGAGTATATCAGCATCTACTTGTCAGGTTCAACCGTTTTCTCAGGCAGAGCGTCGGATAAAACTCTTTGAAAAACCGTCATAGTGGTGTAGTGTTGTTGTGTGGAATTACGCTTAAAATGACGAGAAATTAAGCAATTTTTGGCGGAATATTCGTATATTTACCATTCTCATATTGGCTGAATAGGCATGAATTAACCATAACCTGTCAATAATTGCTGTATTAAACCATAACCTGTCTATTCTCCATAGTTCCTCTAAACTGTCCGTTAATCATTCCCGTTTGCATAAGGATTTATCCCTCGAAAGAATGTACGACTTATTATGTTGCAAGCACGTGTTAACCTCCTGACCAAGGAGGGAACAACATGGACATCAAAAAGTTGCTAACAGACGAAACTTCGTGCCGGTTGTTCTTTGCATCTATGATCTGGTCCTCGGGCCGTGTCTGTCCGCACTGCGGGAGCACGAAGTCCTGGGTGATCCAAGGCCAATCTTGGTCTGATTAATGTCGTTGACATTTACGATGTTAATGGGGCAAAGTAAGTATAAGCGTCTTGGATTTATTTTAACCATATGATGTCTTTCCTCCAATTAAGCATAAGCTGTCATTTAAGCCAACTTATGCCTAATTCCACAGTTGTGCCTGCACGCGCCCGTAGCTCAGCTGGATAGAGTACCTGGCTTCGAACCAGGGTGTCGGCGGTTCGAATCCGTCCGGGCGTACCAATAAAAACAAGACGTTATTGCGTAGGTTGCGACTCTTTTTTATCGTATTTTCTTTGCAAGGTAACGCATAGGTAACACTTGGTGGGAAACGACGCAAAAAGATACGGCCGGATTTCTTCGGCCTCTCGATTGTAGCGTTAATCAGTTAATCACCGTGTCTGTGGTTCGAGTCCGCGCTGAGGAGCCAACAATAACAAGGGCCTAGCTAGAAATAGTTAGGCCCTTGTTGCGTCTTATCCGATTTTGCGTAACGTATCGGTAACACTTGGAGGGAAACGATGAGGTTGAAGTCAGCTTCGCATGGGAATCCACTTCAGGCTCCCAATCCAAAACCATCCCAGGGCAAGATCCCGGCAAGAATCGAGAGAGGAGAACACACCTTTTCCTTGCCCGTTCATGGCGTTCGCACCCTAGTACCCTGACTCCCACTCGTACACAAGGACCCGGAAGCGGGAATACACTGAGGTGTTGAGGTATAACACGCCCTCCAGTACCTTGATCTTTGAGAAAAGTGTCTCGAAGGAATAACCTGATCGGTAGACTTTGATTGCCTGGGCACGGTATTTCTCGTGTAGCTCCACCACGTCAGGTAAGCCCAGATACGCCTCGTAATCGTTGTAAGAGGAATTTTGGCCACACGGTGTAAAACGTGGATCCTCCATGAGTTCCCGTGAGTTCCACCAAGATAGGTCTAGGTCGATAGATGGATTAGCAGCACCGGTGGGGTAACAAAAAATCTTTGTCGAAAATGCCATTCCTTCCTCCTTGTCAGGTACTGGTATCTGCCCGAGCACTTCCCGTAAGGTGAGAGGGAGGCCGGATATCTGCAGGATTTCGTGTAGGACGAGGTGCCCCTGAGCCGGATCCGCTTGCAGGTCCGCCGCCTTCTCCAGCAGCAGCGTCTGCTGCTCCAGTATCGGGACTATCAGATTCTGCAGCGACAGGCTTTTGAATCGGCGCGGGTCGCTCGCCTGCCACATCGTCAGCAGCTCCATTGCCAGCGAGAGAGGCAATCTCCCCTGGAGCTCATTGAACTGTTGCCCTCCCTTTGGTCCTAGTGCTTTCATCACTTGAGGCATCGCCATTAGTATCCCCTCCATTTTGTGAAACAAGTTGTGGACTTCAGGCGATGCATGACGCTACTCACCACCGGACCTTACCGGGTGGTAGCCATTCAGCCTCAAGTATACGAGCGCGCACATGGCCTGGCCTTGGCGAAAATATCAACGGGGACAAGCTGACACTGGAGATAGGTTTTGATGCAAATGCTTGGATGGATAAAGACTTAATGTGATCGGGGGAGGAACTGCAGACTAAGGATGGAACGACTCGATACGATTTAAAGCTACTCTAATGCCGGGCCGCCGTCAACTGAAAAACAATTCAGCGGCAGCGTTATGTTCACTCCGCATTGGGAAGGTTCGCGGGGTGCTGGTCAGTTTGATCTGTGATTCAGGGGCCTGATATTATTTCACCAGCGACTTGACCACCTTGTAAACCAGCCGGAGCTTGTCTTGACTCAGCCCCACAAGTAGCTGCTCTATCTGCTTCATGTTCATCTCGCTTGCTTCAAGATGAGAAAAATCAAAAAGGTCTTTAAGCTCAACCTGAAGGACACTTGCAATCCCCTCCAGGGTTTCCAAAGACGAAAAGGATTTCCCCAACTCTATACGGCTCAGATGTTTTGGGTCAATCCCAATGCGTTCGGAAAGCTGGTCTTGAGACAAGCTTTTCGATTTTCTCAACTCTTTGATTCGAGCCCCTATAAGTTTACTTGTGGATTTCATGACCCCTCCTGAGTGCTGTAATATCCAGTTTTCAGAGGGGTTTTAAAACTACATTAAAAGATTAAAAATATTGACTAATTAGATTTAATATGTAGAGTTGTCGGCGCTTTGTGCAGAATTTTCCTTTGATAATCTATATGTAAAGTGGAGAGCGTGTTTTTCGCCAAAAGGGGAGGTCGAATGAAGAAATTTATGTTGCTGGTGATGGGGTTGGCTGCTTTGAGTGCTGCTCTATTTGGCTGCGGCGGCGGTGGCGGTGGGGATACGGCAACTCCAACAACGCCCGTGACACAGACAGAAACCCCAACTGCTACCGGAACGCCTGTTGACTTGACTGCATTTAAGAAGGTTTTTTATGGGAAGACATCTGGAGCACAGTATTCATTCGCGCTCACTGGCTCAGATAGCAATGGAAAATCTTGGTCAGCGTCGTACACGGTGTCAGGCAACGGGGCTACTACTGTAACAAAATGGATAGGCCCTCAGTCCCAGACCGAAACACAGAACACTACAAAAGTACAAACACTAGTTACGCTACAACAGTCTGGATTTACAGCGACAAGCAGTATTGGAGCAAAGTATTTCAATTCAGGTGATGAAACTCTTTACATGGTTGATGCGGGTAATGATAAAAAATTTGTGCCTACATCTCTGTACATGCCGATCCCAGACCATCCAACCGTTGGGGATTTTGGAACTTTAACCCACCTAGAGCGCTATAAATCTGGTCCAAACGTATTGATGTTTGACTTCACAACCATTGATGTTACATGGCAGCTTAAGCCCGACGTAAACGGTGGGTCTCGGCTAGAAATCTCAGGGATCACGAATGCATCGGGTTTGGCCTCAACCAGCAGCACAACCAAAGAGGTTGACACCTTTGTCCTCGATGCGAATGGTATTCCGACAAAACTGCTGATTAGTGTAATCACTGGCGGGACTACCATAACTCTGTCCGGCAACAAAAACTAATCGTCGTAAACCTCGCGAGGCCGTGGTGGACCACCCAGGAGGTGTAAGTATGGTATTGGGATCTGGAGTTAAAAAGTGGGTGAAAAAAACTGGTGTATTCCTAATAGGTCCAGCTATAATCTTTGTCATAGAAATATCCGGAGGAAGAGTCAGTGATAGCATAGGTGTTCCGCTCCTATTGGTTACACTTGGTATTGCGGCGTTCCTGGGAGAAGAACTACATATCAAAATCAAGCTGGCACTTGCAATCGCAGCTACCATTTTTGCTGTGACAGTATGGCCTACGCCGTACAAATATTTTACGGCCCAAAACGGCTTCCTTGTTAAAGTAAATCGATTCACAGGGGATACATACTCATTTTACCCCAACAGTGGTTGGGTTGAGCGATAGCCCCCTGTGTTAGGATAACGAGGCGCAGAACAATCCGCTATTTTTAGTTCATCACCCTGGGCTGACTAGGGTGAAACCAGCATAAGTGGTGTCAGGAAATCACCTTTAAACACAACTTTTGTCCACCCCTCATGGGCTTTGTGAGGTGGCTACCCTACCTCGATCTCACCCCTCTCATGGGCTTTGTTTCTTTTTCCAGCCATTAAGTGCAACCTTACGCTTGCCTTCCTCCGTGGTCGGGCCGGTGGATAGCCCTCCATGTAATTTACATCTGCCATTGGAAAAAATCCCCTTTTGCTTGCATGGTGTTCCAGCCTTGGTCTTTGCGCCGCATTGCAGACTCATAAGATCAATTGGCATCTGAGGGAAAACAGGATAGGGTAGGCGTGGATACCCTGCCTCCACCCACGCCTGAAACCTCATGGTGTGCTCTTCGTGGTAAGCTCTGAATCGTTTGCGCTGGTCCTTGGTGCTCATCAACACCCTTCCTCAGGCTTGGGCCTGTTGCCGGCTTCCCTCATGGCATCGACAAAGCCCATCTCCTTCAGCTTGTCATATATCCCTTTTTGGAATTCAACCGGATACAAAGTCACCAGGAGCGCTGTGAGACAGCCAACTTCGTCACTAGTGGGGGAGTCGTTAAGTAAGTTATTGTATTTCTCCATGATGCTTTGAAAACTTGGCATGTTGCCTGCCTCGATCTCCTTATAATACGGCTCCAAGATTCTTTTGAACTTCTCCATCGTGGTCTCCTTTTAGGTTAAGTTCTGTGGAGTAGCTAGTGATAATTTCTCAGGTATCAACTCAGCGCCGGCACTCGCCGGGTGACAGACTCGGCAAACCGTTGCGCCGTACTGAGATTGCCAAAGGTCCGTACTCTTACACCAATAGCAGCGGGGAGGGGCTGTGTACACTATCCCGGCGCGGGTGATCTCCACCGGGGAAATTGCGGGTGCGGCTAAAGCTAAAGTTGCTAATCCTGCTAAAGTTGTCTCGATAACCGGCGCATGGCAGGGAACTTTAGCAACTTCAGCAAGATTAGCTTTAGCAAGGGGTGTCTTTGGTGTGGTTTTGCCCCCTCGGATAAGTGCCGCCAGGATCATAAATCACCTGCCAGCAATGCCGGGTTTATGTGTACCGTATTCCGCTTGCCCACTTTTACGCACCGTACCCTTTCCCGGTCAACAAGTTCTGATAGCGCCGCCTCAACCGTGGCCTTTGCACGTAAGCCACTAGGCCCGTATTGCTGAATGTATGAACCGGGGACAATGTTAGTTTTTTCCCGGTGGCAATACTCGATCATCCAGCTATCAAGCCTTGCAGCGTCCGCCAGTTCTTGCGGAAGGGCAAGGCCTCCAAAGAACCGCCGCGCCTCGTTCAGGTGCCATGCAGATACGCGGCTTGCCGATTCAAAGGCATCAAGCCCCACCGCGCCGCTGCCGTAGTTGAATACCTGGAACAATGCTGCGAGCCGTGCCGCATTGTCGGCGGCCTTACTCGCTACGTCCCGAATGTCGAAAAGTTCCCCGCCACTTCCCAGCCTGCTTTCAATGGCATCATGGAAGGCAACCCATGCCTCTTTTGCATCCGGCGCTAAGGGCAACATTGCAGGGTGAAGCGCCCCACCGTCATCAATCGGGGGAGGAAGGTTAAGTATTTCGGCAATGCGCCGATTGAACGCCGCCAGGTGGGGCCAGTTCTCCGGCGCTTCGGTAAAGGGTCTGAAACCTTGCGTTGACTCCGGCCATGCAACCAGGAAACGTGCAAGAAAGCCGGTACCCCTTGCAAGCCCGCCATCCTGCTTAAAGAAAGCCTGCAAGGTTGCTTCTTGTACCATCAGGGACATGGTAAGCCGTGCGCCTCTCACAGTGTAGGATTCGCTTGACCTGCGCTCTGTCGGCATGTCCGTGCCGTCCCATAGCTGATTCAAGGTCGCCAGGTTTCGCATTGCTGAATCTTTACCCATGCCGTGACTACCAAAAACAATACCGGCCTCGCTCGACACAACCGCGCCGGAAGGCCATTGTTTAGCAAGGCTGAATTTCAGCGCCTCCGGTGTGGCATCACCGTAAATGATTTTCGGTACTCTTGGCGGTTCCGGTTTCTCTTGTTGAAGGCGTAGCAACTCGGTTTCTTTGTCGGCTGTAGGCTTCCTATCCTTGGCCGCTTGGCGGATACTGTCTTTAACGCCGCTGTGCTTCGCGTCCCATGCCGCCGACTCTGCCGCATACCGCGCAAGTTCTGGCTTTGCTGCCTCTGCCTGTTTCGCCTCATACTCTCGGATAGCTGCCGTGAAGAAATTATCACAGGTTGATTTGCGCTCTCCGCTTTCCGCAATGGTCAACATGAACAGGCTTGACGGTCCCGAAAGTTTCACAGCTCTTTCGATGTCGGCGTGCGCCTGGATCGCCATAGACAGTGCGGACAATGCCGCCGAAATGACAAGGGGGGCGGGTGCCTTGACGAAATCTAAAACCTCTTGAACCGCCATTCGGATTACATCTGGTAATGCGTCGAAGGGGTAAGGCTCTGGTTCCATCTTTGATTCGATTGGTTGAGGTTTCGGCCAATGGTCGCCGGTAGTTCCGGTAGTGACCGACGGCCCGCCCGTCACGGGTGCCGCCGTTTCGATTGATTCCATCAGGGGATTAGCCAAGGGATACCCCCTTCCCGGCGAGCAACAAGGCCAGGTCGTTGAAGTCTGTGCCCTGCTCCCTGGTGCGAGGTTCGGGGAAGGGGGGGATTGCAAGCAAACCGTTGACGGCCCGCGCCGCCTCGGTTGCTTTGGTAAGACCGGGGTTGCCCGGCGTCCATCGGTCGTCATCGGCGCAAATGATAATTTTCAGGTGGGGGTACTTCGCCTTGACGATCTCCGCAACCGGCTTGAGGTTCCCGGCGTCGAACGCGACAAGGACCGGGTAGCCGCTGGCCTGGTGAACACTCGCCGCGGTCGCGTACCCTTCAGCAATCAAGAGGGTGTCGCCCTTGGTGGTTCCTATCCCGTAAAAATGGCCGGTCTTGTTGGTGCCTGTCTTGAACTTCTTGGAGCCGTCTTGCTTGATGAACTGCAAGCCGTGAATGGTCCCAGCCATGTCTTGCACCGGAATTATCAGGCTATCCTTGAAGGTTTTCAGCCCGTAGGCGTTGACACCCTTACGCTTGAGGTAGGGGTGATCGTTGGTCGCGTCCTTGGCCTTGTCCCAGGTATCGGCGCACCATGCCCGGCACTCTGCCTGCACCCGTTCCCGCTCGGCGCCCCGCTGCCGTTTGACAGCTTCCATCTTTGCCGCGTGCGCCGTCTTCTCTGCAGGGGTCATACTCTGGCACTGCTTGACGCTCCAGGTTTCGGAGATGCCGCGCTTCCAGCAACCAAAAGCGCCCGCAGCTAGGTCGTCCACATGTAGAACGAACCATCCGCTGTCACTCCGGGATTTGTCACCGGGAACAGTGAAACGGTGAAGGGTGCCGTCCGGTATGATTTCCCCAGGTAGCTCGATCTTGGCATTTCTCGCGGCCTGCCTGAATGCCTCAATGGTGGTAATCACGCGGCCTCCCTTACAGCCCTTGACGCTTCCCTGAATAGCCAGCTCCGGGCATTCAAGAGCCGCTTGGCCGGAAGTGACGCGCCGCGCTCATAAGCAACAATGGCCTCGTGTAATTTGGTGTCTTCCTGAAATGAGAAAACAGCCCGCTTGCCGGTGGTGTTACGATAAATTTTTGCCTCGTAACCTGCTGTTGCTAGAAATGCCGCAAGGTCAATACTTTCAATTTCGAAAACTCGTTGACTGGTCATCGTCCCCCCTACACCGCAGCTTGCGCTTCGGTTGTGGACATAAAAACCCGCGCTTCAAGAAAAGCATCAAGGTCCGCTTGCCGATACCGGACAGAACGCCCGATCTTAGCAAAACGAGGGCCGCGCCCGTTCCAACGCCATTGCTCAAGGGTGGCCGGTTGAAGGCCAAGATATGCTGCAGCTTGGGGTGTGGTGAGTGCTGCCGGGGTGGGTGACGCTGTGGGAAATTGCTTTGTCATTGTCTGGGCTCCTGTCGCGTTAGTTAACGTTCTATGGAGGCCAGATTATTGAGTTTTCAAGATGTTGTCAGGCAAGCGGGACTTAATTTTTATCGGGACTGCGGGAAGGAGCACCAACAAAGGGGAAATTATTTGTAGGCTGAAAAGTCCCGAGGACTACGGGACTTTTAGCGAAACTGCGGGACTATCCCGCGCCTTGATTCTTGATAGTGGTTAACCAGTTTTTAAGGGTTTTGATCGTCGTAGGTTTTGCGCCTCCGACGATTGAGATACCGGTTACGGAATCTATGGTTTCAATGATCGCCCCTGCCTGATCCTCAGCCTTCGCCATGCGCCGCAGTTTATTTAGAACCTCCCCGTATTGCGGGAATTTGCCCGAGTCTTTTTGCAGCTCCCATGCAGCGCAAGCAACAAGTGGCTTTAATAGGTTTTTGGGTGGCGGCACTGCTCGCCCTTCGCAAATGGGAGCGGCTGTGCTGTTTTCTGACTTCAAGAGCTCAATATCTAAGGATTTAAATCGTAGGTCTTCCAAGGGGATAAAATTTTCTTCCACGGCATCAACTGTCGGCTCGTGCTCACAAAATAGTGAGTCTCTGCCTGGTATCGGAGTGAGACTCTTTAACCGGACCACACTGTATTTTTCTTTGTCCACACGATCCCTCGTTGAGTGATCCGGTGGGTAGTACTGAATCCAAGCGTATCCTGTCAATACACCTTCTTTTATCAGTTCAATTATCCTTCGGGCGGGAACTCCCAATTCTTCACCCGCTTCATCTAGGTCGATATAATCTGATTTCAGCCTAAACATAAAGCGCCTCCTGTTGCGCCCCGGTGGTAAATCGCGAGGAAACCGCCCCAGGAAAGGCGACTTGTCGAATGGCCGTTCTATCCCCGCAAACTGAAAGCCCTGTATTCGTTTTGTATCGAGCCTTTCGCCTGCCGCCCTTACTCAGCCCCTGCCGTCTTGCGCCTCATCGGTATGACGTTACTCTCGGTGCCGGTGGTGATGCTCGTGAGCTTCCGCGCCCAGGATTCAAGCGCTAGTTGTTTCTGTGCATCATACTTGAATTGGTTGTATACCTTGATTACCCCCTGCTTGGTGTGGTTCAGGATAGCGTCTATCACTTCGTCCATCTCGCCGGATTCAGCCATGCGGGTTGCAGCCGTGCGGCGCAAATCGTGCGGCGTGAAGTGCTCAATCTCGAATCTGTTTTCAGTGGCCGGTTTGCCATCCTTGCCATAGAGCGGCTTACCCTTCTTATCGGTCAACGGCCATGCAAGGTTTCTCATGGTGGCTATTGCCATAGCGTGGCGGTTGATAGATTGCTCTTTGTCCTGGTGAGGACTGGGGAAGATAAAGCCGCTGTATTCTTGATCTGCCGGGACTTCCCGCAGCGCCCTGACTCCTGCTATGGCTTGTCCGATGATCTCCATTGCAAGAGGGGTGAGCGGCACCCGGTGAGCCTTGCCGTTCTTAGCCCGCTCTGTCGGAATGTTCCACCATCCGCCGTCAATCTCGCTGGTATGCAAGCCGATTACTTCCCCCGGTCGTTGTGCCGTCACGAGGACCAGCTTCAAGGCAAGCTTGATCTCGTTGGAGATAGCGCAGCCGTCAAGGTTGTTCCAGAAAGATTTGATCTCAGTTTCTGACAGCGCCCTGTCTCGTGACTGTTTAGGTGTCGGGAGCTTCACGCCCAGGCAAGGCGAAAAGGTGAGAATGTCCCGCTCGACGGCAAAGTTAAACATCTTGCGGATTACCTGAAAGCTGTTGTTTGCCATGCCAGGGGAGCCACGGTCAATGATCGTTTCGAGCATAAGGAGAACGTCGCGCTTTACAATGGCCGCAGCCTTGCGCTTGCCCCATGCCGGTATAACCTCGCGGGTCAGTATCCGGTCGTCTTCTTCCCATGTCTTCTTGAACCTCTTGGCGTGCTTCTCGATGTACTCGGCGCAAAGGTCGGCAACGGTGATCTCTTTGGCCTTATCTTCTGCAAGCCGTACCTTCTCGCGCTTATGCTCGTTCGGGTCGTTCCCCTTCCCCATGTCGGAAAGCATCCCCTCGGCTTCCTTTCGTGCCTTCTCTGCCGTGATCTTGTCGGCGGTGTCGATCTTCGCCCGTACCAGCTTGCCATTGACGCGCCGCATGGTGAAAAAGGTTTTTGCCGTGACGGATACCCGGACACCGAAACCTTTCATGCTGTCATCGAAATAATCCACCTGCCCCTTTTCGGGAAACGGCAAGCGTTCAACGGCTGTCTTGGTGATGTGGATTACTGGCATAAAGCCCCCCGCGAAAATGTGTTACCTTTTGCCTCTAGGTAACACATAGGTAACACCTTAGAGCGAATGGTGAGGAACATGGTAGAACAATAATATGTTATAATATGTCTGAAGTCAAGGGTTTATGAAGGAGGGTAGAACTTGGGAGAACAGCGGAAATGGTGATATATGTTTGCTTCGAACCAGGGTGTCGGCGGTTCGAATCCGTCCGGGCGTACCAATAAAAACATGGGGTTATGGCTTAGGCTGTAGCCCTTTTAGTTTGCATTTTTCTTTAGGCTAACGCACTTATACATGATCGTCCCCCCTGCTTTCACGTCCCCCTGCCTCCCATCAGATTTTACGAAGGTCTCTAACCTCTCACAATGCTCAGCTTGTACCATGGAACCCCCGGCATCAGAACGTATGTGTATTTAAACCTTTCGGAATATTGTGAGCAAGCAGAGAAAGATACCTCAGATAGTTTCCGCGGTTTTTTCCGACCTTGATGGCTCGGTAACCTTTTGCAGCAGGGGGAGAAGGGAGGGATGTCGCTGTCGTGCCGCAAATGTTTGATCGTTTAGTGCGGAGTTGTGGTCGATATGGTGTCTGGAAAATTTTTCAAGAGCAGCGCTATTCCCGGTTCCATCGTGGCCCGTTTACGCCATTGGGGTAAAAGCTCCTGAGCATCATCCGGAAAGGCGGCCACAGCACGCTGTAGGGCCAGTTTGGCAGCATCCTTCTTGCCGGCTATCGCTTGCAGGTGCGCACATTTGAATACTGATAGCCTGCTTGGTGAAAAGCGTAGGGCGCGGTCACAGGTGGCGAGTTTGATCCCTAACGATTCTGGGGTGTCCTCTTGGGTATCGGCAAAGAATAGTTCGTAGTAGGGACTAAAAACCGAGGGGAAAAGGCTCTGGGCCTGTTCCTGATAAAGTTCTCGATAATCGACAACCATTTTGGCTGTGATTTGGCTATCTTCCATTTCCTCCAGGGTGGTGTAATCGCTTTGCATGATGTAAAGGGAGAAGACGCCGAAAAGCAGTATTCCTGCGACGAGCGGCATGGTATATCGCCCCAGATTTAACTGGAGGTTACGTGTTGATAAGGAGCCAGCCATGAGTGCTGCCGAGCCCAGGAAGTAGCTGTACCAGAGCGGGTACTCCAGCCCGCTATGCAATCCAAGGACGAGAAGCGAGGCCATGAAATACCAATGTGCCGGCGACCAGGTTTTGCGCAGCATATCGAGCGTCCAGCGAAGCCCTAGGACGAGCAGCAAGAGCTGCGGCAAAAGGCCAGTCTCGGCAAGTAGCTGAAAAAACAGATTATGGGCGTTCTCGGGCAGTTCGGGCAGTGTTGCCAACTGGGGATCAAGGTGATGCAGGTAAAATTGATATTTAAATTGGCCGATACCGGCGCCAAGCCAGGGGTGTTCTTGCCAGGTGATGAGCGCCGCGCGCCATAGGACAAGGCGGACCGGATCGCTGCCGCCGGTTGCCAGTAGACGGCTGCCAGCACTGCTGCCGGGAAGGGTCGCAAGCTGAGCCGGAATGACGTAGCTAACGAGTAGCTGAATAGCGACTGCACTGATAAGGGCTGCAATGGACCAGTTGAGCAGGCGGCGCATCTCCTTCTGCTCTGGCTGGTGGCGGACCGCCCAGATGCTCAGGAGAGGTATGGCGCAGCTATAGAGCCAGATGGTGCGAGAACCGGAAAAAATCGTGAGGGAAATGAGGATAAATACGCCAATGCCGGCCGCCACGGTTTTCAACCATTCTCGACTGCGCAGGTAAAGTGCTGCGCTGATCCCCAGCCAGAGGTAATCGCAGAAGTTGTTGCGCTGGGCGAGGTTGCCGCGGATACCATATCCTGAAGATTGGGAGAAAATCCAGGGCTGTCCGATACTCCCTTCAAGCTGCAGGCAGGCCGTGAGAGCTTCCAGCAAGGCACCGACAAGAACGGCTAGTGCCACACATCGGCCAATTGTATCCAGTCCGAATGAGCGCGTCAGCTCGCGGCCGAGTATCAGCATCAGGATGGTCCAGCAGAGGTAGAGGGAAAAGAGGGCTACGGAAGCAGGCAGGACATCCGGAAGTATCAACCACTGTAGGGCGGCGACCAGCAAAAGGCCTGCCGGTATGAAGCACAATTCAGGCAATTCCAGGTGTCCGGTGCCTGCTCTCTGGAGCAGAAAGGTCATGGCAACAAGACCGAACAAGGCAGCGGTCCATTCCGGATAGAAGCTTGGAATTGGATTGACGTGGTACGCTACCAGGAATGGTACGGTAAGCGTCAGGCTAAGTGCTATTGTCGTCAGGAGTTGTTGCCAGGAAACCTTCGAAGGAAATCGCATATTAAAATCTCTTTTCAGGGAATTCGGGGTCGGAGGTTTGTTCGGCGCGGCCATGCACGTTGCGCGTAACTCATTTGCCGCTTATGCCAACGGTCTCCATGTTTATCGAGGTGCTACTCTGTATGAAGAGGGGTAATCGGAAAAGCGCACAGATACCGACTGCTTTAACTCCTGACTATGGGCACGCTATAGGAGGAAGTATAAAATGTCTAGCACAATTGTGACCTCGGTAGCCAGTGGCAAGGGGAGGGTGATTTGGATAAAAACAGTGTGGTAGTGGCAGGGGGGGCTCGCCTCAAGAGTGCCCTGCCTTATGCCTATCCCAATAAGGTTACCCCAAATGAGTACTTCCCTGACTGATATCAAGCGAGGAGGATCTGCCCTCATCATCCTCTGGGCCCAAGGGTTGCTCCTCGCTGCCAGAGTTCTTGCGTCGTCTGCAACCCCTGTGGGGCTTCGGGTGCCAATTATATAATCAGTTCCGCCGTTTTTTTCATCCCTTGCCCGCAGGCGGTTTCCCTTTTTCTTCGGGATCTTGGGGCATTGCCGCATTGGCACACCATATGCTCTAAGTAAAGTAGCCGAGGCACAATCCGGCACGAGAAGGGAAGCGCTTAACTATTTCCGCAAGGTGAGTGGAGGTTGCCATGAAAGCCTACGACAACAGAGAAGACCAGTATTCAACTACCGGTATCGATCGGAAAACCGCCGAGCAGGAAGTCCCGGCAATGTTTCCGGAAAACCCCTTTGCCGAAGTGGCCTACGAGTGGAACAACGCGCTGCGGATTGCTATAGATAAGATGTGGGGAGAATAAACCGCGCTTCACCAGGGAAGCGACGGTTTATTCTTGCTGATATCTTGGTGGGCGACGCTGAGCGCCAAGGTGACTGCGGGTGGTGATTTGCAACAGTTGGACTTATATTTCTTGTGGGCACTTGGGTAACCTTCAGGTCTGAAATCTGCCAGATAGCCTTAGAGAGTGGTACCTTTTTTGTAGTCCGAACGTCTGAGTTGTTCAACCGTTTCAGCTGTCTTTTTTACCAGGGTTTCATTTAACCATACCTGGACTGAGCTAAAGATAATTACTTCAAATTTCAGGTATTCTTCAGTTTCCTTAAATTCTATAAACTGTTCCAACTCCTCATCTGTAATGGCACGATAGTCATAGAGTGATCTTATAACGTATTGCTCTTTGCTTGCCTCTATTTGCTCTGACTTATTTTTACTCAAAGAGTCTTCGACTTTTTCAGATGATGATTCAGGTGAGGTGATTCTTGCCAAGTTGATAGCGGTTCTACCTATGACCTCGTACATCATTTCGATAGATTTATTTTCCTTGGCTAACTTTTTTAATAATTCGACCCTTTTCGGAGTCGGCGGTCTTGTTTTTAATTCGTAAAGGTATTGAAGCCTCGATATATGCAGTGGGTCTTCCGGTGCATCCGCTTTTTGCGCCTTGATTTTCAGCCAAAGCGGGCTCCTATACCACTTTAATAATACTTTAAGAATTTGGTCGTCCAGATTTTTTGAAATTGATGAAGCCTGCATCTTCCTGCCCATTTCCACATCTAGTGGTTCATTCATGACCGCAATGATTTTTTCTTCGCCAGGACCCTGGTAAGACTTTCCTTCGGAAGGCCCTGCACTTATTTGAATAGAGTTGAAGATAGCCTTAGCTCCGGACAATTCCAGGGTCTCGGCTGCAAGCTGTTCATGCTGCGACGGCGCAGCCTGAGCAGAAGTGGCGCTGACCAGACCTATCCAGAGTCCTAGCACTAATCTTGTTGGTTTCATATCTCCTCCCAGTCCCTGCGAAAGGGGCCTGCGGCGCCTGCACGCCTCTGCCGGCTTTAAGGTCTCGAGCGGGATTCGCCGTTGGCTACCCCCGGGGGACGTAAACTAAAATGACTGTTCCCCTTTCTTAGCGCTTTTTATGCCACGTCTAACGTGCCGATATGACAAATAAAGCATCTTCATTAGTGACGGACAACCAGGGAGCCTCTGCACAGCAAAGTCCAAATGTTGCACTTAACTGCTTTCGGAAGGTACCGGTTCGCAGCATTGCTGGATTTGGGATGTGAAGGGGAGGTTGGAACTTAAGGGATGGGTGAGTGCCCGGGTAAAAGCTATCTGGTCGCGGAGGCTCACCCGGGTTTAGGGAGCTGGGTAGGGTCGAGGGGGTACCGGGAGGGCAGTAATCGAAGCGTTCCACTCTTTTAGAATTTGACAGAAGGCGGACGGTTTCGTTATACATGAGTATCCGTTTTCTCTGGGTCGCGGCTCTCCTTGAGAAAACATGTTTTTCGCCAACCTCCACCCTTTGAAAGACGGTGACTCACTTCCATGCCCAAATCAAAAGATCTTGCCCAAGCCAATCTGGAAAATATCTACCGGATATTCACTGTCCCGGAAGCCCCCGACTCCACTCTGGGACGTATCGATCAGGCTATTTCCGATAATCTGACTGGTTTTTTGCAGGATCACATCGTTGCCGTGGAACGCGATCTTGACGAAATCGAGAGGGATTTTTCCCAGTCCAGCATCCCGGACGATCCCACCTTTGTCTCGGATTACACGGAATTTCTGAAGGAAAAACTCGTCTCCCAGTCGGTGCATACCGCCTCGCCGGGGTTCATCGGACACATGACCTCTGCGCTGCCCTACTTCATGCTCCCTCTTTCAAGGATTCTGACCGCACTGAACCAAAATCTGGTCAAGGTGGAAACCTCCCGTGCCTTCACTCCCATGGAACGGCAGGTGCTGGCCATGATGCACCGACTGATCTATAGCGGCAGCGACGATTTTTACGCTCAGTGGATACAGAATAACAGGTACGCACTGGGCGCCTTTTGCTCTGGCGGCACCATCGCCAATGTCACCGCCCTTTGGGCGGCCCGTAACCGCCTCTGCGGACCTTCGGGCGACTTCAAGGGGATCGCGCGGGAGGGGCTCTATAAGGCCCTGCAGCATCTGGACTGCCAGGGCCTCGCCGTCCTGGTTTCCCGCCGCGGCCATTATTCCCTCGGCAAGGCCGTCGACCTGCTCGGCATCGGACGGGATAACCTCATCGCGGTGGATACTGACGACAACAACCGCATCGACATGGTGCGGCTGCGGGAGCGTTGCGCCAGGCTGCGGGGCGAGGGAATCCGCCCTTTGAGCCTCATCGGCATCGCCGGCACCACCGAAACGGGCAACGTCGATCCCCTGGAGGCGCTGGCCGATCTGGCCGGAGAGCTTGGATGTCACTTCCATGTGGATGCCGCCTGGGGCGGTCCGACCCTTTTTTCCGAGCGCTACCGGGGACTGCTGCGTGGGATCGAGCGGGCCGACTCGGTGACCATCGACGCCCACAAGCAGCTCTATGTGCCGATGGGCGCAGGCATGGTGCTCTTCAAGGACCCCACGACCCTCTCCTCCATTGAACACCACGCGGCCTACATCATCCGGCGGGGCTCCCGGGACCTGGGGAGCCGCACCCTGGAAGGCTCGCGCCCCGGCATGGCTATGCTGGTGCACGCCGGCCTCTCCATCATCGGCCGCAAGGGATATGAGCTGCTCATCGATCAGGGCATCGAGCGCGCCCGGCGCTTCGCCCGGCGTATCGACGCCCATCCGGATTTCGAACTGGTATCCGAGCCTGAACTGAACATCCTCACCTACCGCTACCTCCCGGCCTGGGCGCAAGAGGCGCTGAACCAAGCCCCGGCCGAGCGTGTGGTGCGCATCAACGAACTGCTCGATAAAATCATCGAAACCATGCAAAAACGCCAGCGCGAGGCCGGAAAGACTTTCGTTTCCCGCACCCGTCTCACCCCGGGCCGCTACCACGGTGGCGCCATCACCGTCTTTCGCGTGGTTATGGCCAACCCCCTGACCACCGAGGAGATCCTTAACGCGGTCCTAAGCGAGCAATGCGAGATCGCCTCCCAGGCGGACATCCAGGCACTTTTGGAACAGATCAAGGAATAGCTGGGCAATTGTATTGATATGGGGGAAACCGTGGCACCTATCGTCAAATATGGAGCAACGCTTATTTTCGGGGCGGCGCTTTGCTCCGCACTTTCAGGATGTACCGGCCCTTTGGTATACCGGCCCAAAAAACCGGTAATTAAACCTGTGCCGGCCTCGAGCATCGTCACCGTGAAAACCAGCCCACTGCCGCCTCTGCCTGATCCCAAGACCAATAACGCCACGCCAGCCGGTATCGACACTACGGGTGTCGGCGTTCGTGACGACGTGCACGTCTGGATCTACGCCAATTACACTACGGCAAAAAAGCGTACCCCACTCATGGCTATGGCCCGCGAGCTTCAGGTCGTGGTCGCCATCCCCCCCAAAACCGCAGCAGATGCCAAAAAATTGGAGCAGTCCTTCAATGATGCCTTACTGAAGCTAAGGGGCGTCCCCGGGTTGCAGTCGAGCGACGCTGAAAACATGAACCGCTCACTGTATGTGCGAATCTTCAATACGCCCCAACGACTGAAGTTATATTTGGAATACAACTTGCTACTGGAACAAGGGAAGGGCAGGAAAGTTTCAGAAGTTGAATCCTGCTGTTTGGCGGACCAGGCTGTCTGAAGCAGCGGGTGAGATTCCACCCCCCCCGAAAGCTGCTGACTGCTCTGAGGTCGCTTCCCGACTGGGACAACACCTGATTCTGTCGCGGGGCTGCCAGCCTGCTCAAAGCTGCACTCTCTGCGGCGCGCCCGACTAAGCCATAGTGCTTGCCTTTGCTTTATTGACTGTTGTTTTTAATCTGCAGAACCAGTAGGATGTGGCTTGGTAACAGGGTGAAAAACGATTGTGGCTACGGTATTTAACTGGAGGCCGTACGCTATTTCACTGAACGGCCCAAGCTTTTGTCTGCAATTATTAGAGTGCATAATGCGTTGTCACTTATGGTGACGAGAGATTTCAGTTTCAGGCAAATTAAATAGGGGGAAACGATATTGAAAAGATTACGCTTGGCTATTTCTGTCCTTTGTACCGTGCTACTTGGACTCGGATTGCTTCCTGATGCAGGCCAGGCCGCTGCCCCTGGAACTATTCTTGCCGTGGTGGGGGGAGCTAGTCCGAACTTTCCTGCCAATGCCTTGGCGCAGGCAGCAGGTCTGCAAAAGCCAGGCAGCGTTGCCGTGGACAGCTCCGGGAACCTCTATATTGCCGATTCGGGCAATAATCAGATTTTAAAGATGGCTGCTGGAACCGGGACCATCACGGTCGTGGCGGGAACCGGTGATCCAGGCGTTGCCGGTAGCGACCCTGGTAATGGCACCACCCTGGCGACTGACGCGCAACTGAACAACCCCACAGGCATAGCCGTTGACGCTTCCGGGAACATTTATTTTGCGGACCGCGGTACTCGCAGGGTCCGGATGGTGAACGCTTTGGACGGGACTATCAGCACCGTGGCGGGAACCGGTGTTAAAGACTTTACCGGCACTAACGGCGAAAGCCTGGCAGCGACCGATGCGAATCTGGGTCTGCCGGTCGCTGTTGTCGTTGACGGCGGGGGGAACGTTTATTTTTCGGATAATTCCGGTCGCTCTGTTCGGAAGGTGTTGGCCTTGGACAGCACCATCCATACCCTGGCGGCTGGTCTGAAGGGTCCCTACGGCTTGGCCCTGGACAGTTCCGGAAATCTCTGCTTCTCAGATAATTTCGACCACACCATCAGCAAGGTGAATGGCACTGATGGCGGTGCAATCACGCTCGTGGCTGGGTTGGCTGGCGCCAACGCTGATTCCGGAGACGGCCTTCTCGCGGCAAATGCCTTTTTGAATACGCCTGAAGGAATGGCTATGGACAATGCCAATAACCTCTATTTTGCCGATTGGGGCAATAGCCGGGTCCGGATGATTGAAACCTCAACAGGTTTGATCAAGGCTATTGCAGGAACTGTCGGAAGTGCGGGCAATTCCGTTGACAACGTGGCGGCAACCTCCGCTCTGCTGAACGGGCCTGCTGGCGTGGCCCTCGACAGCTTCAAAAACATCTATATCGCCGACACGGGCAACCTTCGCGTGCGCATGGTGGTCTCCATGACCCCCGTGGTCACCGCTACCCCCCCGGCCGGAACCTACTCCTCGGCCCAGACTGTCACCCTTTCTTCCAATGGGCCGGCAACTATCCACTACACACTGGATGGCAGCAACCCTTCTCAAAACCAGCAGACTTTCTCAACTACGGGCCAGATCGCCATCAGCACCAACAAGACCCTGAGATTTTATGCCATTGACGCACTCGGGAATATCAGCGCCTTTTCATCGCTGGATTACAATTTCGTTCCCGCCGCAGCCACCAATGTTATTGCAACAGCCGGCAACGCCCAGGCGAGCGTTGCCTTCACGGCACCGAGCTTCACCGGTAACAGTACGATTACCTCTTACACGGTCACCTCTACCCCGGGGGGCTTGGCCGCCACCGGAACGGTCAGCCCGATTGTCGTGGCGGGGCTTAGCAACAATACGGCGTACACTTTCACCGTGACCACAGCCTACACTGCCGATACAGCTACGGTGTCGGCCCCCTCGACCCCTGTCACGCCGGTTCTTCCTGCCTACACCTTGACCATGAGCCTTGCCGGCGGTTCCGGCAGCGGCTCCATTAACGGTGGGGCGTCCTGCGTGATCGGCAACTGCCCGCCGGTCTCCTTCCTGGCGAACACACCGGTAACCCTGATGGCTTCCCCGGACAGTGATTCCCTCTTCAGTAGCTGGAGCCCAGCCTCGGTCTGCAGCTCCGCTTCCGGCAATAACTGCACCGTAACCATGAACGCTGCCAAAACTGCAACGGCTGTCTTTGTTGCCGTTCCCAAGCTGATGATACTGGGGAGCACGACACCCTACAGCCTGTTCGCAGACGTCTACACCGCCGCCGCCAACAATGACGTTATCCAAGGGCGCGCAGTCACCTTCACCGGTGACTGGATAGTGAGCCGCGCCACGCCGGTTGCAGTCTTCTTCAAGGGCGGCTGGGATCTCGGTTTCAGCACCAGCACGGGCACTACTGAGCTCAACGGAAAGCTGCTGATCCGAAGCGGCAAGCTCATCGTGAGCCACCTGGCAATAAAATAAGGCTGCCAGTGCCGGCGCTTCGGCTAGCGCAATAGCAGAAAGGAAGGCCCTTGACTCACCTCCAAGCCGTTTACCGAACGTGTTGAAAAAATCTGATAGCCACATGTAACCCCCTAGTCTTACAGGCTAGGGGGTTTTTGCTAGGTCTGTTTCGGCAAACGG
>JGI24143J45723_1000209_pt1 | contig 31859 bp, 32 predicted proteins | sample BarGraIncu00432A_FD_45723 | JGI IMG/M metagenome (IMG submission 45723) | reverse complement strand
AAAAAGACAGTCATAAAGAGTATGTTAAGCAAGCCACAAAAACAAGCGTAGATACCTATATTACCCCATTATTAATGGAAAATAAGGTTGTAACAAAAATGATTCTCAAAGAAAATGGGATACCGGTGCCCAAAGGTGAAGAGTTCTTTTCCTTTGAAGAAGCAAGAGTTAAGCTACCAAAATATGTAGGGAAAAAAGTCGTCATCAAACCAAAGTCAACTAATTTTGGTTTAGGAATATGCATTTATAATAATGGTGGATCTCTTGATGAGTTATTGGAGGGTGCGCGAATTGCTTTTGAACACGATAATACGATCCTCATAGAAGAATATATTACTGGTTTGGAATACCGATTTCTAACCATGGGAGACGAGGTGGTTGCGGTACTTCATCGACGACCGGCAAACGTTGTTGGAGACGGAATTCTAACCATTCAGGAATTGATTGATATAAAGAATCAGCATCCCTACCGTGGAGATGGACATACCAGTCCTTTGAAAAAAATCGAACTGGATGATCAGTCTCAAATGTTTTTGAAAAAACAGGGAATTTCGGTTTTATCAGTCCCTAAGCCTGGTGAGGTTGTTTATTTACGGGGAAATTCAAATATCAGTACAGGCGGAGACAGCATTGATTATACGGAAAAAATGCATCCTTATTTTAGTAAGGTTGCTTTAGCTGCGGCAAGAGCATTTGATGCAAAATTCTGTGGGATTGATATCATTATCGAAGACTATAAAAATCCTGAATCCGTTTACGGAATTATCGAATTAAACTTTAATCCTGCAATTATGATGCATGCATATCCGTTCGAAGGAAAAGAAAGACGCCTGGGATACAACATCCTAAAAACCATTGGATTGGTGGAGTAATATAAATAAAAAAACAGCAGGTCCGGATGACCTGCTGTTTTTTTATATTAGGAATGAAAAGAAAAAGGGGAGATTTTCATCTCGCAACTATATAATAAATCTTGAACCTTAAAAGAGACTTGAAATTAGGTTAAATTTAAGTAAAATTAAGAAATTTCAAACTGTTGTGGTCCGAGAGAATGTGATTCAGGCTGCTTTGAAAAACTCGTTTTGAGCTAGTTAAAATGGTTAGCAGTAAGTATTTTTTCTATTTATGTCGTTTGGTCAGTTCTTTAAAAATAGAGTCTAAATCAACACCCTGATTATTAAGCATGACAAATAGATGATAGATTAAGTCGGACGATTCGTAAATGAGTTCATTAGGATCATTGTTTTTAGCGGCAATAATTGTTTCAGCAGATTCTTCACCGATTTTTTTACCAATTTTGTCAACGCCTTCTCTGAACAGGTAGTTGGTGTAAGAACCTTCAACGGGGTTCTCTTTACGATCAGTAATCAATGCAAAAAGTTTCGGCAGAATGTCAATATTACCGAGAGCATTTTTTTCATCGGTCATAATATTTCGATAAAAACAGCTGGTGTTTCCGGTATGACAAGCTGGTCCGGCTGGAATGACCTGAAGGAGTAAAGTATCACCATCACAGTCGTAATCAATTGAAATAATTGTTTGAGTGTTACCTGATGTTTCTCCCTTAACCCATAACTGTTGGCGGCTTCTGCTATAGAAAGTCGCTTTTTTTGTTTCTACGCTTTGTTTCAAAGAGTCTTCGTTCATCCAGGCCATCATCAAAACCTGACGGGTATTATAATCCTGTACAATTGCTGGAACAAGACCAGCATCGTTATATTTAATAGTTGTTAAATCCATAATTAACCTTTCTAAACCCGTCTCACGGGAATGCTTTCATTGTGTAAATAATTTTTCAGATCAGAGATTAAAATTTCCTTATAGTGAAATACAGAGGCGGCTAAGGCTGCATCTGCACCAACTTTTAAAACATCGGCGAAGTCCTGCATTTTTCCGGCTCCCCCGGATGCAATAATGGGAATGGTTAAAAGATCTGAAAGCTTTTTGTTTAATTCAAGGTCATAGCCTTTCTTTACGCCGTCTGTATCGATGGAATTAATACAGATTTCTCCTGCGCCTAAATTTTGACCATGCTGAGCCCATTCGATGGCATCAATTCCGGTGTTCTCGCGACCGCCTTTAACATAAACATCCCAGGAACCATGGTTGTTTCGTTTGGCATCAATAGAAAGAACAACACATTGAGCGCCGAATTTCAGGGCAGCTTCCTTGATGAGTTGGGGATTCTTAACGGCAGCAGAGTTGACGGAAACTTTGTCGGCTCCGGCCATGAGAACCTTTCTGAAATCTTCCACCTTGCTGATGCCGCCGCCAATGGTAAAGGGAATGCGAATCGCTTCAGCTACTTTTTCAACAATATTGATGAAAATATCTCGATCTTCATATGTTGCGGTAATATCATAGAAAACCAATTCATCAGCACCTTGTTCAGAGTAATATCGCCCCAATTCCACAGGGTTCGCAACGTCTTGTATGTTTTGAAATTTTTTTCCTTTTACGACCCGGCCGTGATCGACATCCAGGCAGGGAATGATCCGTTTGGTCAGCATGATTTAAGCTCCTCTAACAGTTTTTTAAGATCAATAGTGCCTTCATAAAGGGCTTTTCCGGTGATGGCGCCATACAGACCCATTGACTTCAGTCGTTTCATATCTTCAATACTGGAAATTCCGCCGGAGGCGATGATATCCATGTTTAAATGATTATTAAGCACACCAAGCATTTCAAAATTAGGACCAGTCATCATGCCATCTTTAGAAATATCGGTGTACACCAGCGTTGATAAACCATATCTTTCTAATTTGCTGGCCAGTTCCAAGGCTTCAATATTGCTACTTTCAACCCAGCCTTCGGTACAGACAATACCTTTTTTGGCATCAATAGAAACGCAGACTTTATCATCATAAAGGTCCAAAAGATTTTCAATAAAAGTAAAGTCTTTGACGGCCTGAGTTCCAATGATAATTCGTGAAATACCAATATCAATGTATTCTTTGGCGATGTCTAAATTTCTGATGCCGCCGCCTAATTCGATTGGAATATCGAGAGCTTCCACAATTTTTTTTATGAGTTCTAAATTTTTTGGTTGACCGTCAAAGGCCCCATCCAAATCAACTAAGTGCAAGAACTGAGCACCCTTAGATTGCCAGTTTAGAGCGACATCTACAGGATCATCAAAATAAATGGTTTCAGCATCTTTTTGTCCTTGCATTAAACGAACGCATTTACCGTTTTTTAAATCAATTGCAGGGAAAACAATCATGATAATATCTCCTTAAAGTTTTTTAATAATTGAAGTCCGACGGTTGAGCTTTTTTCTGGATGAAACTGCATGCCGATGACATTGCCTTTTTGCACAATTCCAGGGACTTTAACGCCGTATTCTGCATAAGTAACGACATCATTGAAATCTACTGGATTAGCATAGTAGGAATGAACAAAATAAACGTAGTCTTCAGTGCCGATATTTTTCACCAAAGGGCTTTCCCGGTTAATAATTAGATTATTCCATCCCATATGGGGAATTTTTATACCGGGTGCAGTGAATTTAATAATCTCTCCAGGAATATAGGAAAGACCTGAAAATTCTCCATCTTCATAACTTTTATCAAAAAGAAGCTGCATGCCCAGGCAGATGCCTAAAAGAATTTTCCCTTTCTTTACGTTGGCATTGAGGGTATCGATGAGGTCGAATTTCTTTAAATTTTCCATCGCATCAGAAAATGCACCAACACCGGGAAGAATAATTGCCTCCGCTTGATCCAGCACTTTTTTATCGCGAGTAATGATTCCTTCAAGGCCAACATCCCCGAGAGCGGTATAGACATTTTTTAAATTCCCGACGTCGTAATCAACAATTGCTATCATTTTATGTTCCTCCTTATTATTCAATAATTCCTTTTGTTGAAGGAATTTCTTTGTTGCCGGCTTCTATGCAGCAGGCATTTTTCAGTGTCCGTCCCAATGACTTAAAAATACCTTCCACAATGTGATGATTATTGGTTCCATACAAGGAAGTAACATGAAGGGTCATTTTACTGTTAGTGGTAAATGCAATAAAAAATTCTTCGAGAAGTTCAGTTTCAAAATCACCAATAAACTCTCGGGTTAAGGGAACATCAAAGACAAGATAACTGCGACCGCTGATATCAATGCAGGTACGGCATAAAGCCTCATCCATTGGCGTGAATTGGAAGGCATACCGGTTAATACCTGCTTTATCACCAAGGGCTTCATAAAAAGCTTTGCCGAGAAGAATGCCAATATCTTCAATCGCATGGTGATTGTCAGCGCTGTCGCCGGTAGCATCAATGGTTAAATCAAATTTTCCGTGGTTGGTAAAAAGCGTGAGCATATGGTCAAAAAAACCAACGCCGGTATTAACATTGGCGATCCCGGAACCGTCGATATTTAAAGAAAGCGAGATAGTGGTTTCAGTCGTTGTTCGGTTTAATGCACAGTTACGCTTCATTGTACACGACCTCCTTGATAATTTCCAGAATCTTTTGGTTTTCTTTCGGTTTACCCATTGAAAAACGGATGCTTTCGGGACAGGAAACGGTTTCTTTAAAGCGTTTGATAAGGATACCGCGATTGAGCAGTAATTCATATATTTTTTCAGCGCAAGGCGTTTCAAAATAAATAAAGTTTGCACCGGAAGGATAAACAGTGAGTGAAGGCAATTTTTTCAAAACAGTCATTGCTTTTTCACGTTCGGATTTAATTTCTTCAAGATTTTTTAAAATTTTCTCACGGTTATGAAGCGCAATCACTGCCAGTTTTTGAGTGAGAACATTCAGATTATAAGGGGCTTTTACCTTGTAAAGCACATCGATGACATCCTTGTTTCCTAATGCGTAGCCGCAACGAATACCGGCTAGACTAAAGGCTTTTGATAAGGTGCGGAGAATTAAAAGCCGCGGATAATTAGGCAATAAATCCACATCGGATTCACCAAAAAATTCGATATAAGCTTCATCTAAAACAACTAGAGAAGGAACCGCAGCTAATATTTTGATAATGTCTTTTTTGGTAAAAGTATAACCGGTTGGATTATTTGGATTGCAAATATATAATAGTTTGGCGTGATTGTCACAGGCAGCTTTTATAATACCGTCTACATCCGGTATGTGGCCGGGTAAATCCAGAACGCGGATGTGCTTGGAATCCGAAATATTTGCCCAGATATTATACATATCAAAGGAGGGAGAATGAGAAACCACCACATCACCGACATTGACAAAAGCCTGGTTAATCATGGCAATCAGCTCATCAGAGCCTGATCCGCAAATAATCCCATCCGTTGGGACACCGGTATAAGCGCTAAGTTCTTTTAATAATTCGGGAAAGCAGGCTTCAGGATATCGGTTGAGGTCGGTATTACAGATCTCATCAGTAAATTGTCGTTTTAAAATCATTGGAAAGTCATAGGGACTTTCGTTGGCATTTACAACAATTTCGTATTGAGGGGCATCGACTTTGTAAGCAACAAGGTCGCGGATGTTCTTTCGAATTAAGGTTTCCATTAGTTTTCAAACCGCCTTTCAACTGCTTTTGCATGAGCATCAAGACCTTCTGAACGTGCAAAGGCGGCAATCTTTTCATACACATTTTGTAAAGAATTCTGATCATAGGAAAGAATGCTTGATTTTTTAATAAAGTCATAAACACCGAGAGGAGAAGAAAACTTTGCCGTCCCGGAAGTGGGAAGGGTGTGATTAGGCCCCGCAAAATAATCACCCAGAGGTTCAGGTGTGTAGGCTCCCATGAAAATTGCACCGGCATTTTTTACTTTTTCTAAAGAGGCCATGGGATTTTCAATGAGAAGTTCTAAATGTTCCGGAGCAATTTTATTGGAAAGTTCAAAGGCTTCATTCAGATCGCTTACGATGAAAACAAATCCAAAATCATCGACTGATTTTTTTGCAATTTCTTTGCGGCCTAAATCTTCATTGATTTGTCGATATACTTCTTCAATCACCTGTTTGGCAAGATCTTCTGAGGTGGTAACGAAAATGGGCATTGCCATCTCATCATGTTCAGCCTGGGATAATAAATCGGCGGCGGCATAAACAGGATTGGCGTTTTCGTCAGCGATAATGAGGACTTCACTGGGACCGGCGATCATATCAATGTCGACTTTTCCAAAAACTTCTTTTTTGGCGGTGGCCACATAGATGTTTCCAGGACCGACAATTTTATTTACCGGTTTGATGGTTTCGGTACCATAGGCAAGGGCAGCGATCGCTTGAGCTCCGCCGATTTTATATATTTCGTGAACCCCCGCAATTTTAGCAGCTGCAAGAATTGTGGGATTGACTTTTCCATCTCTGCCGGGAGGAGTTACCATAACTAATGATTGAACACCAGCGACCAGGGCAGGTATGGAATCCATTAATACAGTGGAAGGATAGGTTGCTTTTCCTCCCGGTACATATAGCCCAACGCGCTCGATTGGAGTAATGTGCTGACCGAGTACAACTCCGGGTTTTGGTTCATAGGTCCATGTGGTTTCCAGTTGCTTTTCATGGAAAGAGCGAATATTGCCGGCAGCTTCTCTGATGATCTCAAGCAAGCTCTCAGAAACGGAATCAAAGGCTTCCTGTATTTCATCTTCAGTTACATGGAGATGAGTCAGCTCACAGTGATCCAATGCTTTGGTATAGTGCAATAGTGCGGCGTTACCATCTGTTTTTACACCTCTGATTATTTCAAGGACAGCATTTCGGATATCATCTCTGACATCTTCATTACGATTTAGGATTTTGTCAAGATCCATCGTTTGATCATAAATAATAGTTTTCATAGTGTTCCTTCCTCAAAGCTGAGTTTCAAACTCTTTGATAATGGGATCAATTAACTCATGCTTGGTTTTTAAACTGACTTGATTCACGATTAAGCGTGAACTAATGTCACAGATTTCTTCTAATACGGTCAGACCGTTTTCTTTTAAGGTGTTGCCGCTTTCAACGATATCGACAATACAATCAGATAAACCGATAAGCGGTGCTAATTCGACCGATCCATTTAATTTAATGATATCCACTGATTGACTTTTAGTGTGAAAGTATTTTTTGGCAATAACCGGATATTTGGTGCCAACCACCAATTTCTTTCCATAGGGAATTGGTCGGTCTTTAAATCCGGCAACACACATTTTACAACGTCCGATATTCAAATTAAGCATTTCGTATACTTGAGCAGGATGTTCCATTAAAACATCTTTTCCCACGATGCCAATATCAGCGGCACCTTTTTCGACATAAATAGGAACATCGGGAGATTTCACCAAAAAGAATTCGATGGTGCCAGTCGTATCGGTGAAAATAAGCTTACGGCTTTTTTCTGAATAATCTTCAAAAATATAACCCAATGCGACGAGGAGTTCAATGGCCTTTCTAGCAACGCGGCCTTTTGCAAGGGCAAAACGGATAACCATTAGTCTACCTCACTTTCTATACCAATGGAATCAAGCGGTAAAAACTGATTGTTGTTTTCCGCGTAAAGATTTCCTTCAGACAAAAAATAAAGCTTTGCATTTTTATAAAGTTGGCTTTTTCGAAGTGAGTGAACGTGATCTTCCCAAGTTTGTTTAAGCAAAAAAACTTCTGCAATAGAGTCATTAACTCTTAATTCATTCGCAAATTGATAAGCTGCAGCTTTGTCATCACAATTATAAAAAATGACATTCCGGCTTTGATCATCCTGGGGTAACAAGTTTTTCTGTTCCATATAATCAATCACTTTTAGAAGATCAATGGCAAAACCGCATGCAGGTCGGGGTATTCCAAATTTTTCAGATAAATTGTTATAACGACCGCCACTAATAACCGGTTCGCCGCAATTACTGATGTAACCTTTAAAATTAATATCAGTGTAGTAGTTCATTTGATTAGTAAATCCCAGGTCAAAGATAACATATTTGGAAAGCTCTATCACTTCTAAATGATCATATATTTCTGAAATTTGTTCAACAACCCATTCCATTTTTTCGTTAATACAGAGTTTTTTCATTTCCTTCAGCACTGTTTTCGGTTTGCCGTATAGAGTGGGAAGCTTTAGAATGATCTCTTTTTTGTCAGCAGGTAATTTCAGCTGGTCTAAATAGGCCGCAATATCGCCAATGTTCTTATTTTCAATATATCGAAAAAGCGTTTCTTTTGCTTTAGGTGATAAGGCTAATTCATCAAAAAGATAATTAATGAATCCGACATGGCCTAGATCAATGTGAACATCTTCAATGCCGTACTCAAGAAGCGATTGAATAGCAAGGGCAATCACTTCGCCATCACATTCCGGACTGTTGTTGCCAAAATATTCAATTCCAATTTGCGTAATTTCTTTCTTAACCATTTCAGGTGAAGAAAAATTTCGGTAAATATTAGTTTGATAAGAATATTTAATAATTTCTTCGAAATTTGGATGATTCATGGCTGCCATCCGAGTGATTGGCAGAGTTGCATCTGGTTTTAATACGAGCACTTTTCCCTGATGATTCACCAGTTTAAAAAGATCGTCGCTTGGAATTGAATCTTCATGAACGTAAAGATCATAGGTTTCAAAGGTCGGTGTTGATATCTGATGATACCCATAGGACCGGTAAAGCGACATGAGTTTATTGATGTTTTTTTGCAATGAGAAATAATCTTGATGCTGAATGTTTTCAAAGCCATCAATGGTGTAGTTAAAAAGCATATGTACCTCCAATACTTTATTACGGTAGCTTAGTAAAGCGATAATATCATTTTATCACTTTATTTTTATTTGTCAAAGCTTTTAATGGATTTTTAATATTTATATATTATAGTATACCCATGATTTAAAGACAAATCGTGGAATCATAAGTTAAAATATAAAAAAGTTTGTATAGAAGGTGTGGCATCAGAAAGTTAGGTATTCACGATGGTTGATTTTTTTAGAGCTTTTACCAGTGACCATATAATAATGATGGTAGTCGTTGCGGCCATCGTTTTTTTTGGTTGGATTTTGTTTGTAGTATTGAAGGCTAAAGAAACTAAACGAAGGATTAATAACTATGAGGTTCGGCTAAAACTTTATGAGGGATTAATCAATCTGGTTAAGGAGTGTGCACTGCTTGTTGATAGTACCGGAATCATTCAAACTATGAACGATCAAGGCTTGAATTATTGTGGGAAAACAGCAGAAAAAATGATTGGCAAAAGCATTCAACGCCTTCAAACAGATTATATGCATAGTGATCATCAGGAAGCATTTAAGAAAGCAATGAGTGAGACAGGGATTTATGAATTCGACATAAAATATTTCCATAATAGTGGAGATATTATTCCTTTTCATGTTGTGGTTCATTTGATTGCAATTGAAAACAAGAGAAATGAACCTCAAACGTTTTATTGCATTACAGCAGTTGATTTAAAAAAGACAAATGAAAAGGATGATTATATTGATCAACAACAGGATGAGTTGTTAGAGATACAACATTTGGCCAAATTAGGCTATTGGAAAATCGACTATTTAACAAAAAAGATCTACTGGTCACGAGAACTTTATAGTATACTAGGTTATGAAGAGGGTGAGATTGAGCCAACTCTTGATCTTATTTATTCCATGGCTTATGAAGATGATCAAAACCGTGTGTGGAAGGCCTTTTTAAGTGCGTTCCAGAATCAAAAAAAAGTGGATACACAGTATCGAATAAAAAATAATCGGGGTGAAATTCACGATATTTATTTAAGAATCCGGCATTATTTTTCAGATGCAAATGAACACTTAAGAACAATAGGAATACTGCAGGACATAACTGCGCAAGTCGATCTAAGAGAAGAGCTTAACGCACAGCTTATTTATACGGATACGGTTTTAAATAACTGTAGTCTACTATATATTGAATGTAACAGTGATTTTCAAGTCAGTAGCATTAATAATCAGTTAAGTCACCTGATTGGAATAAATAATGAAGCCGCTCGGGGAAAACAATTACTTGACGTTTTCGGAAAATTAAATCGAACACATAGAAAATTTATTGAAGAAAATATGAATTTCAAGAAGCCTATGCCGATGAAAGATTATACAGGTGATATTCATTATATTCAATGGGATCACGCAACGTTTACAAAAAAAAATAATGAATTTACGAATATCCTTCTTGGCATTGATATTAGCGAAACAATTAAAAAGCGTAAAGCACTTGAAGAATCATTTGCATTGGATCCAATTACAAAACTTCCCAATCGTTATAAATTGGACCAGGTATTGGATAATTATTTCGAGAAAAATGGAAAAAGACAAGATAAACATCTGGTCTTATTATTCATTCATATCGAGGGCCTATTTGTTGTTGCAGATGGGTTTGGACAGAGTGCTGAAGAGCAAGTGATAAGATCAATCAGCGAGCGTTTATATAGTGCAATTGGAAAATATGGACTTTTCGTTCGTCGATATGCGAATCAATTTGTTTTGTTTTATCCTTGTGATATTGACAAAGAAAGAACAACCGAACTCTGTAGATTAATTACAGAGTTGTTAAAAATACCCGTTATAGTGAAAGATTCTCAAATAAAACTGGGAAGTCATATCGGAGTTTCAAGATTTCCGGAACATACAAGTTATAAAGAAGATCTTGTTCGCTTTGGAAGTGCGGCAATGCATGAAGCTCAGCATTTGAATGTCGATTATTATTTTTACAATCAAGATTTGGAACAGGACATAGAGGAAAAAATAAAGAAATATAGAACAATCAACTATTAAACTAGAGGAGTCATATATGACCTATAAATGTGTGGTTTTTGATTTTGATGGTACTCTCGCCGATACTGAAGAGAAGGCCTTTAACATATACAATCAACTAGCATCAAAATATAAATACAGTACAGTAACAATGGAAGAGTTACAGCATATAAAAAATCTTCATATAAAAGAAATAAAGGAAATTGTCGATATCCCATTTTATCAGTTCCCCAGGGTATTGAGAGAAGGTCAGAAATTATTAAAAGAAGAATCCAGTGATATTAATGCATTTTCTCCGGATATTCATGCTTTTTTTACGGAACTCAGAAAAGAAACTGCTCATACTGGTATTTTGACATCAAATATAAAAAAAACTGTTGTGCAGTTTCTCAAGACTTATGAGTTGAGTCATGAGATTGAATTTATTATGTGTTCGGCTTTAATGTCCAAAGGCAAAAAAATAAAAAAAGTATTAAGAAAATATGATATCGATCCAAGGGAAATGTTGTATGTGGGAGATGAATCTCGTGATATTGAGGCATGCCAAAAGGTTGGGGTAGATGTGGTAGCAGTAAATTGGGGTTATAATACACCGCTTGCTCTTGAACGCTGCAAACCAACATTTATGATAGAAAACTTGTGGGAAGTTATCGATATAGTAAAGAAGAACAATAAAATTAAGATGGCTTAGAATATATTGAACGAAGGGGCTTCACGAAAATTAGAATACAGTGTATAATAGTGAAGTTATTGATTTTTGAACGTAATTTTATAGTCTGTAGCAGAGTTTAAAAATTGAAAGGATTTTATGGAAAAATTAACATCCCCACACGTAATTGAAACACTATTAAAAAAATTTGACCTTCACTTCAATAAAAGATTTGGACAGAATTTTCTAATCGATGAAAACATTGTAAAAAAAATTGTGATGGCTGGAGAAGTTGATACAGGAGATCTTGTTTTAGAAATTGGCTCTGGGATTGGCACAATGACACAAGTTCTTAGTGAGAATGCCAAGAAAGTTGTCACGGTGGAAATAGATAAAAAATTAATTCCGGTACTTCATGAAACACTGAGAGACTGCAATAATGTGGAAATCGTACAAGGGGATATTCTTAAAACGAATGTGAGAGAACTTCTTGGCGATGACATAGGGAAGTTACCGCTTAAAATTATTGCGAATTTGCCTTATTATATCACGACTCCAATCATTATGGGATTTTTGGAATCAGACTTACCCATTGAGTCGATGACTTTTTTAATTCAAAAAGAAGTCGGAGAGCGTATTTGTGGTGGGCCGGGCACAAAAGCGTATGGTTCATTGAGTATTGTTGCTCAGTTTTATGCAGATATTAACCTTGACTTTAGTGTATCATCTCATGTTTTTATTCCCAGACCAAAAGTAGATTCCGTTGTCGTTACCTTTAAAAAACTATATTCTCCGAAATTTAAGGTAGAAAACAAAGAACTGTTTTTATCGGTTGTAAAGGCAAGCTTCCTGAATCGTCGGAAGACTTTGATCAACGGTTTGACAATGAACACAGTTTTTGATAAAGAAGTGCTGCTTAAAGTATTAGAAGAATGTAGCATTGCACCAGGCATTCGAGGCGAAACATTAACAGGGTCTGAGTTTGCAAATATTGCAAACCATTTGAACAATTCTATAAATTAAAAAATGATAAAGAATACCGTTGGTTTACTTGACAATAAAAAATCTCGAAATTGATTATTTATTTTAAAGGAGAGAAAAGTATGATTGAAACAAGGGACATCACCCTTAAGTATTCAGGCAGTAAAGGAATATTCGACTTAAATTTCAAGGTTGAAAAAGGCGAAGCTTTTGGTTACATTGGGCCGAAAGGTGCTGGAAAAACATCAACAATTCGGGTCTTAATGGGATTAAGTCATCCCAGTAAAGGGCTAGCAACCATAAATGGATTGAATTGCTTTAATAAAGCAGCCTCCATTCAAAAAATAGCTGGCTATATTCCAGAGGAAACTTCTTTTTTTGATGGTATGCGGGTTAAAGAATACCTTAATTTTATTTCTCGAATGCGCGGTTCAAGTGGGTCAAAGAAAACGGAATTGAGAGATTCATTGATTGAACGTTTCGAATTGGAAACCCGAGGAAAAATTGAGAGCTTGTCAAATGATATGAAGCAAAAATTGGCAATTGTTACCGCTTTCATGCATGATCCGGAAGTTCTGATTTTAGATGAGCCGACAAATGGACTTGATCCTCTTATGCAGTCGCGATTTGTAGATTTGATTATCGAAGAAAAACGTCAAGGAAAGACAATTTTAATGGCAACACATATGTTTGAAAATGTAGAACGTACCTGTGATCGGGTAGGAATTTTAAAACAAGGGCGCATTGTTGCGCAAGACGATATTATTCAGGTGAAATCGGCGGAGATAAAATCGTATTTTGTGAGATTTGAAACTCATCCAAATTTAGAACAATTAAAAAAATTTGGTTTTGGTTATAAACAGTTTTCTGAAAAAGATTATGAAATACTTTGTCAAGGAGATCGTATTGATGCTTTAGTAAAAGTATTATCTCATGAGAAGGTTTTAGTATTCAACTCAAATACGCAGACCTTAGAAGAAATTTTTCAAAAGTATTATAGTAAGGAGGAGATAGACGCATGAGTATTCCGTTATTTCTTAAAGACATAAAAGATAACATTTTCCTACTATTAATTTTTATTTTTTTAATGTCACTGTACCTTGGAGTTATTATTTATATGTATGATCCAAATGGTGTTGGAGCACTTGTGGATATGTTGTCATTATTACCTGTTGCATTGGTAAAGGCTATGAGACTTAGCACAATTGACAGTGGACTAACTGGTTTTATCGGCAGTTTATTCTACGGAATTATAATTTATCTTTTCTCAATGGTTTATTGTATTATTCTCGGAAATCGTTTAGTCGCAAAATGGGTGAACGATGGTTCTTTTTCCTGCTTATTGACAACACCGAATAGCCGAGTGAAAATCATTGTGACTCAAGGTATATATATGGTGCTTTCCATCATTGTCTTATTTTCTGTTCTTTTTCTTGTGGGCTTGGCAGTAAGCGGATATTGTTTTCCGGGAACACTTGATACATCCGTATTTTTTGAACTTAATCTATGTGCGTGTTTATTGACAATAACAGTTGGAATGATTTGTTTTTTCTTTTCTTGTTTATTTAATGACACGACATTGTCTTTAGGCTTTGCCTCGGGAATTCTCATGATCTTTTTCCTATTTACCATACTCAGTGGTATTTCTGACCTAACTGCTTTTTTAGGAAAATATTCATTATATAATGCTTTTAACAGCCTTACGATTGTAAAAGGCGAAGCGAATATTATGACAACATGTGTTGGCTTTTTAACAATTAGTCTGTTTTTATTTGCAGCAGGAGTTGGCGCTTTTGGAATTAAGCGTTTGCCTGGTTAAGATCATAAAAAGCGCATCCAAGATTATTGGGTGCGCTTTTATAGTCTAAATTCAAGATAATTATTCAATAATATTTCTGAGAATACCGATTCTTTCAATTTCCGCTTCAATCTTGTCTCCATGCTGTAAAAACTGCGGTGGCTTTCGTGCATACCCAACTCCGGCCGGCGTTCCGGTAAGAATGATATCTCCAGGAAGCAGTGTAATCCCTTTAGATAAGTCGCTGATGATGGCTGGAATGTCAAAAATCATATGACTTGTAGTGGAATGCTGGCGGATTTCACCATTGACCCGGCAGGTTAATGCGATATTAAAAGGAATTTTCAATGCGCTTTTATGAAGGATTTTGGGCCCGAGCGGACAGAAAGTATCAAGACTTTTGCCCTTATACCACTGGGAATGTTTCTTTTGCAAATCCCGGGCAGTAATATCATTGGCGATGGTGTAGCCAAAGATGTACGCCTCAGCTTTTTCCTTTGGTATATCCGAACCTTCTTTTCCAATAACAATGGCAAGTTCGACTTCATAGTCAATTTCTTTGGTCGCATTGGCATGAGAGAGGATAACGGTATCAGGACCGGTAACAGCGGTTGAAAGTTTGGAAAAATAGATAGGGCTTTCCGGAAGTTCGGTCAATGATGGTATGTTTTTGATTTCCTTAGCGTGATCGGCATAATTCTTTCCAAGACAGAAGATATTTCTTGGCGGTTTAGGAATTGGAGCTAACAGTTTAACGAGGCTGAGGTCAATCCCAAGATTTGGATTTGCAGCCATTTTATTTTGAATATCAGATAACAATTCATCTGTAGCCATTGGAATAAAATCAATTAATCTTTCTGGAAATTTGAGACCCATAAGCTTTCCAATTGTCGTAATCGGTAAAACTTTTTTTCCGTTCTCGGTTAGGATGCCGCCTTCACTAAAAGCATTATATTGATAAGTTACAAAATACATATAGAATTCCTCCTTCTTTTCTTTTTTTATCATATCACTATATGGATTGAAATTCCAGATGATTTGTTCATTATGAAAAGGAAAGTTGTAGAAAAGCAAAAATAGAATTGCGGTTTTAGTGTTAGAAACAAAATAGTCAAAATAATATCTTAAGATGGCGGTTTCTTTAATGAAAGAGCATTGACAATTTCGGACAATTAAATTATGATTATTGTAATTTAGTATGCATGCTCATATTGAGCGTGGCATAAGAGGTGAAAAACAAACCATTTAATTAGGAAAAATGCCTATTACAAAGTATGCCGCTATTATTTTTAAGCGGCTTGTTTTTTGCCCATAATTGTGTTGATGAATAGGAGGAACATTATGTTAAAAGGAAGACATTTAATCGAACCTAACGACTTTTCGCTAGAAGAAATTGAATCGATTATGCAGCTGGCTGATAATATTATTGCAAACCCAGAGGGTTATTCTATGGTTTGTAAGGGAAAATTATTAGCCAGCCTTTTTTATGAGCCTTCGACTCGTACGCGTTTTAGTTTCGAAGCCGCCATGCTTCGCTTAGGTGGCGAAATTATTGGATTTGATGATCCTAATAACTCATCAGTTTCTAAAGGAGAGAGTTTAGGGGATACCATCCGAACCATTGAATGTTATTCAGATATTGCAGTTATCCGGCATCCACGGGAAGGAACGGCACGTCTAGTATCAAAGTTTGCCAGGAATATGCCGATTATTAATGCCGGCGATGGGGGACATGAACACCCAACCCAGACATTGACCGATTTACTGACCATTCGGATATTTAAAGGTGGGTATGACAATCACGTAGTTGGAGTTTGTGGCGATTTACTGTTTGGCAGGACGATTCACTCGTTGGTAAAAATGCTAAGCCGATATCAGGGTGTAAAGTTTGTTTTTATATCACCAAAAGAACTGCAGATGCCAGAAAACATTCTCAATCTGCTGGATGATGGAATTTATAAAGAAACCACAAACCTGGATGCAGTGATTGGAGACCTGGATATACTTTATATGTCCAGAGTTCAACGAGAACGTTTTGTCAGTGAAGAAGAATATCTTCGGTTGAAAGACTATTATGTACTCGATAAAAAGAAAATGAAGAGTGCGAAAAATGATATGATCGTGATGCATCCCTTGCCACGGGTTAATGAGATTGCAACAGAGGTTGATGATGATCCAAGAGCGGTTTATTTTACCCAGGCAAAATATGGGATGTACGTGCGAATGGCACTGATTGCCAAACTTTTGGGGGTGGAGGATAAAAATGATAAATGTATCTAAACTAAAAAAGGGAATCATTATTGACCATATTGAAGCAGGTCACGGCTTTGAGATTTACAAGGCGCTCCACCTCAATGATATTGATGATGTGGTCGTTCTTCTGAAAAACATTCCAAGTAAAAAAATGAAACAAAAAGATCTGATTAAAATTGAAACGGATATGCAAATTGACATGACTGTTTTAGGCCTCATTGATCCCAATGTGACCATAAATTTTGTCAAAAATGGAGAAATGTATAAAAAGGTCAAACTCACACTTCCACAAGTTGTAAATGGAATCATGAAATGTAAAAATCCTCGATGTATTACTCAGTATGAAGACGTCAGAGAAATAAAATTTTATTTGGTTAATGAAGAAAAAAAACAATATCGTTGTGAATATTGTGATGCTTATACTACCTTTATTGAAGAAGACTAAAAGAAGGAGGGACACATGAAAACCTTGATTAAAAACATTGAAATTGTAGATGCTGAAGGACTGCGATCCGGCAAGGTATTGATAGAAGATGGAAAAATAAAAAAAGTTTACAAAGAAAAAGGTTTAGTTCGTACAGCATACGATATGGAAATCGATGGAGAGGGACATGTACTGATGCCGGGATTTATCGATATGCACTGCCATTTAAGAGATCCTGGCTATGAATACAAGGAAACCATGGAAACTGGGATGAAGGCAGCTTTGAAGGGCGGATTCACGTCTTTAGTTGCCATGGCAAATACCAAACCAATCATTGATAATGCGGAAATCCTTGAAAATAATTTAATGAAAGCGACAGATTTGGATCTTTGCAGGCTGATTCAAGTGTCGGCAGTGACCAAGAATTTCAGCGAAGAAGAATTAGTCGATTTTGAAGCATTGCGAACACTGACCAATGTATTTTCCAATGATGGCGTTTCTATTTTAAATGAAGATACCATGGTAAAAAGTTTGAAAGCATCCGCAGAAAATGACTTTATTCTTTTAACCCATTGTGATCCGGAAACAGCTTTGGTAAAAAGGGATGTTGAGCTTTTGGAAAGTTATGGCGGCCATTTGCATGTTTGTCATATCAGCAAGAAAGATACATTGGAAGTCATTCGGATGGCAAAAGAAAAAGGTCTGGATATTTCCTGTGAAGTTACCCCCCACCATCTTTTTGCATCAGCGATGGAATATAGAGTGAATCCGCCTTTTAGAACCTACCCTGATCGCCGATCATTAATTGCAGGCATTAAAGACGGGATGATTGATATGTGCGGGACGGACCATGCCCCTCATTCTGAGGAAGATAAGCAAAATGGGGCACCTGGCATTAATAATTTTGAGATGGCATTTTCCATGTATTATACTGTGTTTAATCAAAATAAAATTGGACTGGAAAAATTGAGCGAAATGTTAAGCTATGCACCGGCAAAACGGATGGGGCTAAAGGCCGGTCTTGTTAAAGAACGATATCCGGCAGACTTAGTTTTAGTTGATCTGAATTGGGAGGGTAAAATCAATCCCAAAGATTTCATTTCTAAAAGCAGAAACAATCCATTTGGTGGAGAAACGCTTAAAGGCAAAGTTTTAATGACGATGGTGAAGGGAAATATAAAATATGATGATAATGGATCGGCTCTATAAAGATGCGATAAAAAAAGGCCCAATTTGTGTGGGACTTGATACGACACTTAAATTTTTACCGCAGTATTTACTTCTAAAGGATTGGTCTGATGGTGAAAAAATAACAGCCTTCAATAAGAAAGTGATTGATGCCACAGAAGATCTGGCAGCTGCCTATAAGGTTCAAATTGCATGCTATGAATCGCTTGGGTTAGATGGGCTCAAGGCATATAGCGAAACGGTAAAATATGCCAGAAGCAAAAACATTGTGGTGATTGGGGACGTGAAGCGGGGGGATATTTCATCCACCGGAGATCAATATGCCAAAGGTCATTTTACCGGTGATTTTGAAGTGGATATTATGACGGTTAATGCTTATATGGGAGAAGATGCGGTGTCACCATACTATTCCTATATTAAAGACAATAACAAGGGCATTTTTATTCTTCAACGCACTTCAAATCCATCGGCAGTTGATCTGCAAAACCTGAAAGTTCAGGATAATTTCATTTATGAAATCATGGGTGATAAAATCGAAAAATGGGGAAGTAAGTTCAGAGGAGAATGTGGATTCAGTTCCATTGGTTCCGTTGTCGGCCTGACTCGACCAGACGAATTTGAAGCCATTCAAAAAAGATGCCCTCATACTTTCTTTTTGGTGCCGGGTTATGGTGCCCAGGGCGGCAAAGGGGAAGATATCGCAAATATCCTTAAACGCACCCGATGTGCGGTTGTCAATTCATCCCGGGGCCTGATTACCGGTCATCAAAAAGCAGAATGTGAAGATGAGGGTTTTGCAGAGCACATCCGAAATGCGACGCTGGCAATGAAGGAGGACATTCTCCAATGGCTATAATCCTGAGTAATGAATTTGTCAGTACCGGGATTTACAAAATGATTGTTGAGTTTACCGGTGAGGTTTTACCGGGTCAATTTTTTATGCTGCGAGCCTGGGACAAAGACCCTTTATTGTCCAGACCGATTAGCGTTCACGATTACGAGGACGGAAAATTGACATTTTTGTACCAGGTGGTTGGTAAAGGAACCGAAATTTTATCCTGTCTAAAAGCTCAGAGTGAAGTGACCTTGCAGGGACCGTTGGGTAATGGCTTTCCCCAGATTGTCGGGGATCTCTGTGTGGTTGGCGGAGGAATTGGAATCGCGCCATTATACTATCTCGTGAAAGATTACAAGAAAAAAAATCCGCATGGAAATTGTCGGGCTTACCTGGGCTTTCGAGACAGCTCTTATTGTGAGGAATCCTTTAAAGCGATTGCTGATGAAGTGAATTTGAATATCGGCGGAATTATCACTGATCAACTGAAAGTAGCAGCCAACGAAGTTGTCGTAACCTGCGGTCCGGAAGTAATGATGAAATCAGTCGCAAAAGCAACGCCTCAAAAAAATCAGGTTTATGTATCAATGGAAGCTCGAATGGCTTGTGGAATCGGTGCCTGTTTGGGCTGTACCTGTGCAACAAAATACGGAAATAAAAAAGTCTGTCAAGATGGTCCGGTTTTTTTAAGAGATGAGGTGTTTTATGTCTAAACAACTTGAAACAAAATTCAACGAGATTCTCTTTAAAAATCCTGTTGTTCCCGCTTCCGGCACTTTTGGCTTTGGCCGGGAATATGAAGCATATTATGATTTGGAAAAACTTGGCGGACTGTGTTCAAAAGGCCTGACCTTAGAACCGCAATCAGGAAACACCGGCATTCGCTTATGGGAAACACACGCAGGCTTAATGAACAGCATCGGTTTGGAAAATCCGGGAATCGATGCTTTTATTGAAAACGAATGGCCACATCTAAAGAGTCTTGACACCGTAACCATTGTCAATGTTGGGGGAAAAGATGAAGAATCCTATCTGAAGGCAATTGAAAAACTGAATGCTATCGATGTGAAGCTCATTGAACTGAATATTTCCTGCCCTAATGTGAAGGCGGGCGGAATGGCATATGGTATGAAAGCACAGACTGCAGGGGATATCACCAAAAAAGTGGTGGAAATTTCAAGTCATCCGGTTATGGTAAAATTATCTCCAAACGGGGATTCAGTGGCCGATATTGCGCTGGCCTGTGAAGCATCCGGCGCTCAGGGTATTTCTCTGATTAATACCATTCAGGGGATGGCCATCGATTATAAAAAAAGGGTTGTTGTTTTTGACAACCTGTACGCCGGGCTTTCGGGACCGGCGGTTAAACCCATTGCCCTGCGAATGACTCATCAGGTTTGTCAGGCGGTTAACATACCGGTAATGGCGATGGGTGGAATCAGTACCTGGGAAGATGCACTGGAATTTATTATGGCAGGGGCAACCTGTATTCAAATAGGGACTATGAATTTCATTAATCCACGGGCACCCATTGAAATTATTGAAGGACTGGAAGCCTATTGTGAAAAAGAAAAGCTTTTAAATATCTCGGAAATCCGTGGGATTGTTTAAACAGCAAGTTTAAAGAGAAATTAAAATATAGAATCGAGGAAATTGTATGAGTCAAGAAGTATTGGAAATATTAAAAGAAACGGATGCGTTTTTAGAAGGACATTTTTTATTATCTTCAGGCAAACACAGTGATCAGTATGTGCAGTGTGCAAAAGTGTTGCGTTTCCCGGATAAGGCTGCCAAGGTATTGGCGCCGGTGGTAGAACAGCTAAAAGCATTAGACATCGATAAAGTGGTTGGACCAGCCATGGGTGGGGTCATTGTTTCTTATGAAATTGGTCGTCAGCTGGGAAAAGAATCCATTTTTACAGAACGCAAAGATGGAGAAATGCAATTGCGTAGAGGCTTTGAGATTAAACCAGGCGAAAAAGTGATTATAACAGAAGATGTTGTAACCACCGGAAAATCAACCATTGAAACGAAGAAAGTTCTGGAAGCGTTGGGTGCTGAAGTATTGGGGGTTGCCTGCATAGCTGACCGTCGTGCCCAGGGAATTGAAATAAACATGCCGATTTATTCTTCAATTAAACTTGAAATCACGGCATGGGATGCAAAAGATTGTCCGGTTTGCAAAGCCGGAAAAATTCAGCTGATTAAACCCGGCTCCAGAGGAAATGCTTAATAGATAAAAATTATAGGAGGAACAATATGGAAAACAAAAAGATTATCGCATTGATCAGCAATGATTTTGAAGATCTTGAATTAATGTACCCAGTGCTTCGTTTGCGTGAAGAAGGTGTCACTGTTCATATTGTGGGAGAAACGGCTGGTAAAAAGTATGTCGGCAAATACGGAGTGCCCTGTGTTTCAGATTATTCCTTTACTGATATTAATCCAGCGGATTACGACGGCATTTTGGTACCCGGAGGATGGGCTCCTGATGCGTTAAGACGTTTTCCCGTCGTTCTGGATATGATTCGAAACATGGATGATCGAAAACGGGTGATTGGTGAGATTTGCCACGCGGGATGGGTTCTTATTTCGGCAGGGATTCTAAAAGGTATCAATGTAACCAGTACTCCGGGCATCAGGGATGATATGAGAAATGCCGGCGCCATCTGGCATGATGTGCCATCTATTATTGATGGTCATATCGTATCAAGTCGACGTCCGCCCGATCTGCCTGAATATATGAAGGATTATATTAAAGTCTTAAAAGGACAAAAATAACAGTTGAATATTAATTAGAAGTTTAAAACAAAAAAATCAAGGCCAATTATTTTATCTTGTTGCAGTATGCAGCGATAAATAGTTGGCCTTAATATTTGAACTTAGCAATACTCAGAATTAATAGTTATTTTGAGAGACAATAAATACGGATGCTATCACTCATGAATTGAGCTAATCCTTCATGATGTTCATCAATGTTTTCTTTGAAACGCTCATCATGAACGTACATAAGGCCAAGTCCGGAAAGAATTTCTTTCGTGCAGTCATAATAATGATTGCTGATGTGTTGCTGCCATTTTAATACTAATTCCTGAACTTCGGGAGCTTCTGGTGATTTGTCCATGTTTTCAATAAAACCAGTGTAGATGTTTTCAGCTTCATTATGAATTGCTTCCCAATTTTCAGAAGTATAGTGGTCTGTTTTGTTGTTACTCTGGGAATAGGCCGGAGTGTTTCCCCAACGTTCTTTTACTTCTTCTCCATACAGCTTTTTTCTTTCTTCTATTTTTTTTATATCAAACGGTTTAAAATTCATGTTGCTTTCTCCTTTTATTTTTTTGTCTAATAAAGTAATAAGGTTGTCCAAACGATTTCGCTTTAGTAAAAGAAGGCTTCGCTGTTTCTTAAAGGAATCAATTTGATCATAATTTGGATCTGAAAGAATATGTTTTATTTCCTGGATTGAAAAATCAAGTTCTCTAAGAAAAAGAATATTCTGCAATTTCTTAAGATTGTCTTCATCATAATATCGATAATTGTTTTGAGAAACCTCGCGGGGAATAAGAATTCCTTCACTGTGATAATAGTGAAGGGTGCGCACACTCGCTCCTGTGAGATCTGAAACTTCTTTTACAGTCATTTTCATTTGATGACCTCCTTACAAGATCAATAATAAACTATTACTTAAGGTAAGAGTCAAGTGATTATTAAAAAAAATTTAAAATTAAAATAGTAGGTTGAATTTAGAAGCAGTGGGTATATAATAAAAACATAAGGAAAACTAAAATTAGGAGGAAAAAAGAATGTGCTGTCATAAAAAAGAAGAAAGTCAGAGTGAAGAGAGCCAGTGCTGTTTTATTGATCACAAAGAAAAAATTGTTCCATGTGTGTTGGGGGTTTTTGCAGCACTCTTTGTGATTGCCGGTTTTATTTTAGGCCATAAATTTCTGTGCAAAAAAGAGCCGGATGAGTTTTAAGAAACACAGAAAATAGGCTTTGCAAGTTTATTGGGAATCGGCAGTTGCCAAGTCGATGATGCATTCGTTTGGCGACTGCCGATTCCCAAAATAAAAAAGGAACTGTCTTGTAGGACAGTCCCTTTTTTGATTATATTCCCATTTCCATAGTTACTGGATATTTTTGTTTGAGATCATCAACTTTGCCAATAAAGGCTCTGTTTTGTTTTTCACGTAGCAAGAAATTGCGTACATTTTCTTTTACAGCATCATATGGAATGGTCTGTGATGTTTTTCGATCTGTGAGTTTAATGATGTGGTATCCAAATTGAGTTTGTACAGGAACTTCTGTCATTTCATTAATTTCTAAGGCAAAAGCAGCGGTTTCAAATTCTGGAACCATTTGACCTTTTGAAAAATAACTTAAATCCCCGCCTTTGTCGCTAGAAGGACAAGTTGAAAATTCTTTAGCAGCTGCTTCAAAGGATTTACCATTTTTAATCTCTTCAATAATGTCAATTGCCTGTTGTTCTGCTGGCAGAAGGATATGGCTTGCACGAATACTATCAGATGCGATGAATTGGGTGGGATTTTCTTTGTAGAATTTTTCAACTTCTTCATCTTGCACGATAACATCCGACATAAATTGAGCAATCATATGTGTTTTCAAAAGCTTTTCTTTAGCATCAACGAGCATTTTTTTAAATTCTTCACTTTCATCAGCCTTTTCTTCTTTGCCTTCTAAATAAAAAAGTTCCTGGGCGATGAGCTCTTCTAATAACTGTCGACGACCTTCATGAGAGGTAAACTGATTTGCCTGTTCCTGGGGTAATTGTTTGATTAAGGCATCTAAATCCGAGGTGTAAATTGTTTTACTACCTACGGTAGCTAAAGGGGTTTTTTCCATAATTATCTCCTTGAAAATTAATTTATTTAATAAAGATCATAGCCTTTTCAATGTTTTTTGTCAATATATTATAGATGAGTAAATGCTTATTAGGGAAAATTGCAATATAAAACGTTCGAGAACATCAATCCAATTAGATAATTAAAGAAAGCTTAATTGATTAGTAAAAAGTATAGCTCTATTCTTGACAATTGTCAGAAAGAGAGCTATACTTCAAACAAGTAGTTAGGTTAAAACTAACTAATAAAATCAGTTAGGTGATATTATGGCATGTAAGAAAAACGAATTATATCAGGCCTATCAAAAATTGCTTCAGATAGAGGCAGACTTTCATGAAGATGAAGAAGGCCAGGCACGAGATATAACAATCAAACAGGTATATTATCTGCGAATCATCGATCAGAATTATCGGGTGACATTTAGTCAGCTTGCTCAGGAAACGAGAAATTCAAAACCGACGATTACTGAATTGATCGGCAAATTCATTTCGATGGGATGTGTTTATCGAGAACGTTCTCCAGAGGATGGCAGGGTGTATTTTATTTATCTAACACCTAAAGGCAAATCCATTGCAAGAGCTGAAGAAAAAACACAGGTGCTCCTTGTGGAGCGTATTACAAATAGTCTTACAGATGAAGAACTGGATCAATTTATCACTTTACTAAATAAAATCCTTTAAAATAAAATATAAGGTTAGAGGATTAGGAGGAAAAAAATGAACGTATTGGAAATCAAAAATGCACCATTAATCCCTATTACAGAGACTGTGATTTATCCTGGAATTAGCACCCGGATTTTTGTGAATGATGATATCGGAAACAATATCAAAGAGCTTATTGTAAAGAATAATACATTAGCGATTGGTTTGTCAACAAAAGACTACAAAGGATTAGTTCAATTAACATCTGACTCATTTTATCGAATCGGCGTGTTGATGAAATTTGATAATATACAGAAATCGGATACTGGGTTTGTCATTGATATTACAACAATTAATCGTGTGAAAATATATGATTTTACTTTTGAAGAAAAACAAATTACAGCATCCTATACCGATCAAGAAGACATTATGGATATCACGGAAGCTGAAGAACAAGAAATGATCGTATATATTAAAGGCTTAATGAAGGATTTGAGCAACAAATTTAAAGGGGCTGAATACTTTATAACCATTTTAGAAGGATTACCTTCATTAGAAGAAATCATGGGATATACCGTTCCCATGATGGGAATTCCATTAAAAAGCAAACAGGATTTATTGGAAATCGACTCGGTCAAAGAACGCACCCTTAATTTTATTGATTACATTGTACGAGAAAAAGATTCAGTGCATCTGCAATTAGAAATCAGTAAAAAGTATTCTCAAAGAAAAGACAAATCCTATCGAGAAGCAATGCTTCGGGAACAGCTGAAAAATATTAAAGCAGAACTCGGAGAAATGGATGGGGATGTTGAAGAAGACGAGGATTATCGGACTCACGTACTGGAATCGGATATGCCTGAAGATGTCAAGAAAATTGCGCTAAAAGAAGTGCACAAGCTGGAAAACACCCCTCCAAATAGCGGAGAGGGTAATGTGATCATGAATTATCTTGATTTATTACTTGAAATGCCGTGGGTAAGTGAAAAGAAAGAAATTGATATCGAACATGCCCGAAAAGTTCTGGATTCGCATCATTATGGAATTGATGATGTGAAGAAAAGAATCATTGAACATCTTTCGGTTATGAAATTAAAAGAAGACAAACAAGGCTCAATTCTTCTTTTAGTGGGACCTCCGGGAACGGGAAAAACAAGTTTAGGAAAGAGTATTGCCGAGGCAATTGACCGAAAATATGTGAGAGCCAGTTTAGGCGGTGTTCGTGATGAAGCTGAGATACGTGGCCATCGAAAAACATATTTAGGAGCAATGCCGGGACGAATTATTAAAGGAATTTGTAATGCCGAAGCCAAAAACCCAGTTTTTGTTCTGGATGAAATAGATAAAATGGGAATATCAAATCAAGGTGATCCAGGGGCAGCGTTGCTGGAGGTTTTAGATCCTGAGCAAAACAATTCATTCTCAGATCATTATTTAGAAATTCCTTATGATTTATCCGATGTGTTTTTCATAGCCACAGCAAATGATTTAAGTACTATACCGGCGCCACTTTTGGACCGTGCCGAGATCATTGAGTTGTCGAGTTACACAAATGGTGAGAAAAAGCATATTGCTCTTGATCACCTGTTGCCAAAAGTATTGGAAGAGCATGGTTTAACCGATCAGATGCTTCAAATTGAAGAAACCGCTATTGAAGCGATTATTGAAAACTATACAGCGGAAGCTGGAGTACGAGGGTTAACGAAGCAATTAGCAAAAATCTCTCGGTTCGTTTCAGAAAAAATTGTATCGAAAACAGTTGAATTGCCATTTGTTGTAACAACCGAAAATCTTAGCGATGTTTTGGGGAATAAAACAAGACGACATGAAAAAGCGGGAGAAAATAATAAGCCGGGAGTTGTAACTGGTATGGCGTGGACAACCGTGGGTGGCGAAATTCTCTTCATAGAAGCCAGCTTAATGCCAGGCAGCGGGAAACTGACACTCACAGGTCAGTTGGGAGATGTTATGCAGGAAAGTGCTACCATTGCAATGAGCCTTATTCGTTCTCATTTAGGAGAACTAGCCAATGGATTTGATTATTTTAAATACGATACTCATATTCATGTGCCTTCGGGATCAACACCTAAAGACGGGCCTTCCGCCGGAGTGGCTTTGACAACGGCTCTGGCATCGCTTATTTTAGGAAAACAGGTTGATTCTAAGCTTTCCATGACTGGAGAAATTACCCTCAGCGGTCAAGTGCTTCCGGTTGGTGGAATTAAAGAAAAAGTCATTGCTGCACAACGCAGTGGGATCAAAACGATTCTTTTACCAAAAGACAATGAAAGAGATGTCCCTGATATTCCGGATGAAGTGCGAAATGAATTAACATTTAAGTATGTTTCAAGCATTGAAGATGTTTTTAAAGAAGCACTGGGCATCGAACTGCCTGAACATAAACTTGTTTTAAATCGACCGAACATGGAACCGAAAAGTCAATTAAACATGCTGAAAAAATAAAACAGTAAAAGTAAAAATGAAAACAGGAGTTGTCAATTGATGGCTCCTGTTTTTTATTTTTAGTATTAGGTTATATCGACGGTGCTATTTTCTTATGCTATAATAAATCCATGAAAATTAAAATGTTAAACAATGAAACAATCAATAAAATTGCTGCCGGCGAGGTTATTATTCGACCCGTTTCGGTGGTTAAGGAATTAGTTGAAAATGCAATTGATGCCGGAGCAAATCACATCTCGGTTATGATCGAAGCCGGAGGAAAAAATCAAATTGTAATCAGAGACAATGGCTGCGGGATTGCTTACAATGAAATACCTTTAGCTTTCAAACGGCATGCGACCAGTAAATTAACAACCATTGATGATTTGGAAACCATCAATTCATTGGGATTTCGTGGGGAAGCTTTGTCCAGTGTTTCGGCAGTGGCCAGAGTACAAGTAACAACCCGAAATGAAAATGAGGAAGTGGGAAGTTTTACTTCTTTTGAAGGTGGAATGCTTATTAATCAACGGGTGTGTTCTTACAACCAGGGGACGGAAATAAAAGTTTGGGATCTTTTTTATAATACGCCGGCACGAAGAAAACATATGGAAAAGGATAAAAAAGAAGAAGGCTTAATCCGTGATTTAATGAATAAAATCGCATTGTCACATCCGAATATTGCATTTCAGGTAAAGTGTAACGGGCGTTCTGTTTTAGATACACCGGGTTCAGGAAAAGTAATAGATGTTGTAAATGTGCTATATGGGTGGGAAGAGGGGAACAATCTGATTGCCATTGATTATGAAAACAGTCCCATGAAGCTGGGTGGTTTCATCGGTAATCTTAAGATGATGCGAAATCACCGTGAGGATCAAATATTTTTTATCAACGGACGTTATATCAAGAATCCTCAATTAGCCCAGGCTTTGGATGAGGCCTACATGGGTTACACCATGAAGCACCAACATCCTTTTGGTATTATTTTTATAGAACTTCCTGGCAGAATGTTGGATATTAATATCCATCCCGCAAAAACTGAAATAAAAATATTAAACGAAAGTTTAATTTGTCTGTTATTTAAACAGGGAATACGGGAAACTTTGCGCGGAGCAAGTTTAGTGGTGAATATTGGGGATGGAAAAGAACAGCTTTCAGAAAAAGAAATGACACAAATTATCAATAAGATAGAAATAGACAAAAAAATAGAAAATTCGAGTGCTAATATTATCAAAAAGAAGACAAAAGATGATCAGTGTTCCCCCGATAGGGATAAAATGCAAAAACAGACTGGATCAAATTTCAATGACCGGATGATAAAAATCGAAGAAAAAGCTCAGGTTCATATTGCCCAAATAGATCCAATCGTAACGAATTCTAAAGACGTCACTCATCAATCGCAGAATGAATCCAGTAAAGCTGATAAAGCTCGAGAAATGTCGAATAAAAACGAGACGCTTTTCTTCGAATCGAAGATCAATCAAAAAAACAGCGAAAGTGTATTTGAAAAAACCAATACGTTTATAGTCAGGGATCAAGCGCCGACCAGTAAAAAGGAGAACCTTCCGGATTTGTTGAAAATGAAAATTGTCGGCCAATTGTTCAATGGTTATATCCTTTTGGAAGGAATGAAAGAGATTTATCTGATTGATCAGCATGCCGCTCATGAAGCTTTCCTCACCCAAGAGTTGGAAGGACTTTTTAAAAGAGGTGGTTTAATACCCAGCCAGGGGCTGGTAACACCGATTCCCGTTAAAATAAGGCCCAAAGATTTAGACGGAGTAAGAAATGCATTGACATTTTATAAAAAGATAGGTTACGAATGCGATGTCTTTGGTGAAGACAGTTTGCTGGTTCGCAGTGTGCCGATACTTATGGGTGAGCCGCAAACCATTGAGTTGCTAAAAAGTGCAATTGATGAGAACTTATGCGATATGGATGAAGAATACTCTGTTTCAGACAATGTGGTGTTACTAAAAATAAAGAATAAATTAATTAGTATGGCATGTAAAGCGGCTATAAAAGGTGGACAAACACTCACACAGGCAGAAATTCATCAACTATTGACAGATCTGATGCGATTGGATAATCCTTTTACTTGCCCGCATGGTCGCCCCATTATCACACGGCTAAAGGAATATGAATTAATGAAGTTATTTAAACGGGTGATATGAATGGTGGTCAATAAACCGAAAATTCTTGTTTTAGCTGGACCAACAGCAAGTGGTAAGACGGCACTGGGAGTGGCGCTTGCAAAAAAACTAAATGGTGAAATTATTTCTGCTGATTCCATGCAGATCTACAAATACATGACTATTGGAACGGCAAAAGTAACGACTGAAGAAATGCAGGGAGTGCCACATCATCTGGTGGATTTCGTTTCGCCTGATGAGGAATTTAGTGTTGCAAAATTTAAAGAAGCGGCATTAAAATCCATCGAAACGATTTTAGAAAGGAGAAAACTTCCGATTATCGTTGGCGGAACGGGCTTATACATCAATAGTCTGACGCTTCCATGGGATTTTCAGAAAAATGACGACAATGAAGAAATTAGGCAAAGATTGAAGGTAGAAGCGGAAGTACTTGGCAAGCAGGCTCTATACGAGCGGTTAAAGAACGTTGATCCGATCACAGCAGAAAGTGTTCATCCCAATAATTTAAATCGAGTCATCCGGGCATTGGAAATTTATGAGATTAACGGAAAGCCGAAATCATATTTTGACGAAAAAACAAAAACGCAGGAAGTTCCATACGATTATGTATTGATTGGTTTAAAATGGCCGAGAGAAATTTTGTATGATCGAATTAATCGACGTATTGATCTGATGATTGAGAATGGTTTAATTGAAGAGACTCAAATGCTTCTCAATCGTGGATACAAGTGGAATCTAACGGCACTTAAGGCTATCGGTTACAAGGAACTAGGACCTTATCTTCAGGGAGAAGTATCTTTGGAGGAGGCAGTAACCCTCTTAAAACGTGATTCCCGCCATTATGCCAAAAGACAAATGACCTGGTTTCGTAAGGACGAACGTTTTCACTGGATTGAAATGGGTGAAGAAAAAAAACTTGAAATGCTTCTGGAAGAGTGCCTTGTTACAATAGCTCCACTAATTAATAAGTAGAAACAAAGAAAGAGAGTATTTTTTTGAATAAAAGAAAAGACATTAAAGATTATCTTGAAAAAGATTTTAATATATCTCAAAAAGTGATCGATTTTGTAGAAGAAATTGAAAATGAAAATTTAGAGCCATTAAATGAGCTGAATTTAATGGCGGAACTGCATCAATACCGTGTTATTAAGGCCATGCAGCGGGCAGGGCTGAGTGAACGGCATTTTGCCGTATCCACTGGATATGGATATGATGATATCGGTCGGGAAGTTGTCGAAAAAATTTATGCTGATGTTTTTGGAGCAGAAGATGCCCTGGTTCGGCCACATATTTCTTCCGGAACACATGCTATTTCTCTGGCACTTTACGGGGTCTTAAGACCGGGAGATCATTTATTGGCGATAACAGGGTCTCCTTATGACACAATACGGTCGGTAATCGGTTTAGAAGATAAATATCAAGGGCTCGGTACCATTAAAGAATATGGTGTAAATTATGATCAGGTGGAATTATTAGAAGATGGAAGCTTTGACGAGGAAGCGATTCTAACGGCAATTGCTCCCAATACGAAAATGATTTATCTGCAGCGTTCCACCGGATATAGTTGGAGAAAAGCGGTAACTCTTGATGCAATGGAAAAAATAATCAAAAAAATACGTGCAGTCAAATCAGAAGTCGTTGTATTTGTTGATAACTGTTATGGTGAGTTTTTAGATCGTGTTGAACCGGTATCGATCGGTGCAGATCTCATTGCGGGTTCGTTAATAAAAAACCCGGGCGGGGGGGTGGCTCCCACTGGTGGTTACGTTGCCGGTCGGTCAGATCTTGTTCACTTGGCGGCGTGTCGTTTGTCGGCACCTGGAATAGCTAGGGAAACGGGAGCTACCCTTGGAATCAATCGAACATTGCTTCAGGGATTTTTTTTGGCACCGACAGTTGTTGCCCAGGCAATTAAATCGGCAATATTATTGGCGGCATGTTATAAAAAACTCGGATTTGATGTTTGTCCGGATGTGAAAGATTATCGCAGTGATATTATTCAAAGTGTGTGTTTAAATACCAGCGAAGGGGTTAAAACATTTTGCCGGGCGATTCAAGAGGCTGCACCGGTAGACAGTCACTTAACACCGGAACCATGGGATATGCCAGGATATGCGGATCCCATTATTATGGCAGCAGGAGCATTTATTCAAGGATCTTCCATTGAACTTTCAGCTGACGCACCCATGCGGGAACCCTATATTGTTTATTTTCAGGGGGGATTAACTCATTATCACGGAAAATTGGGAATCTTATTAAGCTTGCAAAGATTATGTGAAAAAAATATAATTAAAATATAACTAAAAAATGATTAAAATCATTTTTTAATGGTATAATCCAGAAAGGATATCGTTTATGATAACTAAGGAAAAGATTGAACGAATTAATACCCTCGCAAATAAAAAAAAGACAATGGCGTTGACTGAAGAAGAGCGAGCAGAGCAACAATCTCTTCGAGCTGAATATCTTCAGGCAGTTAGAAAAAATTTTCGAGATCAATTAGATAAAATTATAATTGTGGATGAACCACAATGTGATAAAAATAAAGGAGGAACTAAAATGGAAAAAGATGATAACAAGCGGATTTATGAAAATGCCCAAGATGCTGCGATGAAGCAAAAGGGTGAAGCTGGCGGTGAAGATTCAACTTATTACGCAGCTGAAGAGGCGGGACAGAAAAATAGAACAGATATCTATGAAGTTATGGCAGGTTCAAACGATGAAACTGAAAAAGTAGAAACTTTTAAAGCGGAGCATCAGCATAAAGATGTTTCACCAAAAGAAGATAATTCAGAACGAATTTATGAAAATGCACAAGACTCAGCGATGAAGCAAAAGGGTGAAGCTGGTGGCGAAGATTTGAGTTATCACGCGGCTGAAGTGGCGGGAGAAAAAAATAAAACAAATATCCATGAAGTTATGGCAGGCTCAAATGATGAAACAAATAAAGAAGACTAGTTAGGGAGAA
>JGI24143J45723_1000207_pt1 | contig 31933 bp, 25 predicted proteins | sample BarGraIncu00432A_FD_45723 | JGI IMG/M metagenome (IMG submission 45723) | reverse complement strand
TTAATGTTGTCTTACCATGATCGACATGTCCGATTGTTCCAACATTTACATGTGGCTTATTTCTTTCAAATTTTGCTTTTGCCATTTGTTCTTCTCCTTAAAATTTATTTTATTAATTGCGTTATTATTTTCGACCTTCAATTATTTCTTCTGAAACAGTTTTAGGAACTGCTTCATAATGTGAGAATTGCATAGTGGAAAGGCCACGGCCTTGAGTTTTACTTCTTAATGCAGTTGCATATCCAAACATTTCTGACAAAGGTACCACCGCTTTAACGATCTGAGCGCCGCCACGCATTTCCATTCCTTCTACACGACCTCGTCGAGAACTGATATCCCCGATAACATCGCCCATGTATTCTTCAGGGATTACAACTTCCAGAGCAAATATAGGTTCCAGAATTACAGGATCAGCTTTTCTCATACCATTCTTAAATGCCATCGATCCGGCAACTTTAAATGCCATTTCCGATGAATCCACGTCATGGTAAGATCCGTCATAAACAATTACTTTTAAATCCAATACAGGATAACCAGCCAATACACCGTTGCGCATTGCTTCGACAATTCCCTGGTTAATTGGGTTGATAAATTCTTTAGGAATTGAACCCCCAACAGTTTTGTTTTCGAAGATATATCCAGTACCTGGTTCAACTGGTTCCATATGAATCAAACAATGTCCATACTGACCACGTCCACCAGATTGACGGGCAAACTTACCTTCAGCATCAACCGCTTTGGTAATGGATTCTTTGTAAGCTACCTGAGGAGCACCAATATTGGCTTCAACCTTGAATTCTCGAAGCATACGATCGATAATAACATCCAGGTGAAGTTCTCCCATACCTGAAATAATCGTTTGACCTGTTTCTTCGTCAGTTCTGATTCGGAATGTTGGATCTTCTTCAGCCAGTTTTGCTAAAGCTGTGCTCATTTTTTCCTGCCCAGCTTTTGTTTTTGGTTCGATGGCAACAGAAATTACAGGTTCCGGGAATACCATGGATTCTAGAACAATCGGTGCTGTATCCACACAAAGAGTATCCCCTGTAGTGGTGTCTTTTAAACCAACTGCTGCAGCAATATCCCCGGTATAAACGGTAGAAATTTCTTCCCGATGATTCGCATGCATTTGCAAAATACGTCCAAGACGTTCTCTTTTGCCTTTGGAAGAGTTATAAATATAAGAACCGGAATTAATGGTTCCTGAATAAACTCTAAAAAATGCAAGCTTGCCTACAAATGGGTCAGTCATGATTTTGAAAGCCAACGCTGAGAATGGTTCATCATCATTTGCGTGTCGAACTTCTTCTTTCTCAGTGTCAGGATTAATTCCAGAAATTGGAGGTACGTCCAGTGGTGATGGCATGAAGTCAACTATTGCATCCAACATTGGTTGAACACCTTTGTTTTTATAGGATGAACCGCATACAACCGGAACAATTTCATTATTCAATGTTGCTAAACGAATAGCAGCCTTAATTTGATCAACACCGACTTTTTCGCCTTCAAGGAATTTTTCCAAAATCGCTTCATCGTAATCCGAAATGGATTCGATCATCTTTTCACGATATTCAGCAGCTAATTCTGCCATATCTTCTGGAATATCAACAATCTCAATGATTTCGCCTAAATCATCTTTATAAATTTCGGCATTCATTTGGATCAGGTCGATAATTCCGATAAAATCGCCTTCTTTACCGATAGGTAATTGAATTGGAACAGGATTCGCGGCTAAACGATCCTCCATCATATCCAGTACATTATAAAAATCTGCTCCGGTGATATCCATCTTATTGACATATGCCATTCTTGGAACATTATATTTATCGGCTTGTCGCCATACTGTTTCTGATTGAGGTTCAACGCCACCTTTTGCACAAAATACAGATACAGCACCATCGAGAACTCTTAATGAACGTTCAACTTCGACGGTAAAATCAACGTGTCCTGGCGTATCAATGATATTGATACGATTTTCTTTCCAAAAACATGTTGTTGCTGCTGAGGTAATGGTAATGCCTCTTTCCTGTTCCTGTTCCATCCAGTCCATTTGAGCTCCACCATCGTGGGTTTCGCCAATTTTGTGAATTTTTCCGGAATAGAACAGAATTCTTTCTGTGGTGGTGGTTTTTCCTGCATCAATATGTGCCATAATACCTATATTTCTTGTTTTTTCTAAACTATAACTTCTTGACACAGATGCTTTCCTCTCTTATTTCAAATTTTGAATAAAGACTACCAACGATAATGTGCGAAAGCTTTATTAGCTTCTGCCATTGCGTGTGTATCATCTTTCTTCTTAACGGCTGCACCACTATTATTTAATGCATCCATGATTTCTCCAGCTAAACGATCCTTCATTGTTTTTTCTGATCGTTTTCTAGAATAATTAACTAACCAACGAAGACCTAAAGCTTGTTTTCGTTCGGTTCTTATTTCCATTGGAACTTGATATGTTGCACCACCTACTCGGCGAGCTTTTACTTCTAAAACAGGAGTAATATTAGCTAAAGCTTCTTCAAACGCTTCCAGCGCATCTTTTCCGGTTTTTTCATTAACTTGTTTAAATGCATCATATACAATTTTTTGGGCAACCCCTTTTTTTCCATCTAACATAATATTGTTGACTAATTTTGTTACAACAATACTTCCATAGATTGGATCAGGTAAAACTTCTCTTTTTGGAACAGGTCCTTTTCTAGGCACTTTACTTCCCTCCTTAACATTATTTTTTATGTTCATCGGTACTCGGCATCCAACATATTGTTGTTGTGCGTATTGCGTCTCTAACATATATCTGGTCTCGATCTTTTTACGAGCGCTTTAATATGCAGCACTATGCACTACTACTTTTTAGGCTTTTTAGCCCCATATTTGGATCGAGCTTGTCTACGAGCATCTACACCAGCGGTATCGAGAGCACCACGGATAATTTTATAGCGAACCCCTGGTAAATCCTTAACACGTCCACCTTTGATAAGAACAATACTATGTTCTTGCAAATTATGGCCGATTCCTGGGATATACGCGGTAACTTCCATTCCGTTTACGAGACGAACTCTGGCAATTTTTCTTAATGCAGAGTTTGGTTTCTTTGGTGTGGATGTTCTAACTGCTGTACATACACCTCTTTTTTGAGGGTTTGCTTTCAACGCTGGAGTCTTTGTTTTAACTTCCTGGCGTTTTCTTCCTTTTTTCACAAGCTGATTAATGGTAGGCATTTAGTCCTGCACCTCCTTTTATAAAATAATATATCAACAACCCGTTAAGGTCATTAATGACTTCATGTAAGGATTGGGAGCGTCTCTGCTGAGACACTCCCAATCTTTTTTATTTAATTATTGCAATGACGGCTGCCCCACGATCAATACCACCGGCCTTTCCAAGTCCGACCTTGGTTTCAACCCGCTCTATCGGTACATTATGATCATTACAACAATCGACAATGCTTTTTTTGATACTTTCGTCTGTATCTTCTGCTAAAACAACTTTGAGTGCTTTTTCTTCTTTCACAGCCTTAAGGGTTTGTTTCATTCCAATTACTTTTGAAACATCAACAAATTGATTCATATTGTTTCTTCTCCTTGCTGTTTAAGTATCTCTTTAAACACGCCTATTAATTGTATATGTTTGAGCTCAAAATGTCAAGAATTATTCTTTTGTTAGAAAATCCAAATCAAAGATATCCAGATCAGTGATAATTGCTTCATCTGTTTCTTCTTGTGCTTCTTCTACATGCGCATCCAGAATCTCATCATCAAAAACGATATCCAACATCTCTGTACTTTCATCCGGCACTATAAAAACTTCATCATTCTCTTCTTCTTCACGTTCATAAATCAACTCAATATCAGCATATCTTTTCACACCGGTACCAGCTGGTATCAGTTGTCCAAGGATAACATTTTCTTTTAATCCAACAAGTGGATCAACCTTGCCTTTTATAGCTGCATCCGTAAGAACACGGGTAGTTTCCTGGAAAGACGCTGCCGACAAGAATGAATCTGTAGCTAATGAAGCTTTTGTTATTCCCAATAACTCACGGGTTGCTGTTGCCACTTCTAAATTTTCTTCCGTTGCTATTCTGTTTTCTTCTTCAAAGTTAAAGATATCGACCATGCTTCCAGAAAGAAGTTTTGTATCTCCAGGATTTTCAATTTTAACTTTTCTCAACATCTGGCGAACAATCAATTCAACATGTTTATCGCCAATGTGAACCCCTTGCATGCGGTAAACTTTTTGTACTTCCTGGAGTAGATATTGCTGAACATGATCAATCCCCTGAATTCTGAGAATATCACCTGGATTTATGGAACCTTCAGTGATTTCATCCCCAGCTTTTACTCTATCCCCAGTATGGACACGTAGCCGTGAACCATAAGGGATAAGATATACTTTCGTTTCGCCGTCAGCTGCTGTAATAACCGCTTCAGTCTTCTTTTGGGTGTCTTGTATTTCTACGCGACCATCAATTTCCGAAATAATGGCTTGCCCTTTTGGTTTTCGTGCTTCAAAAAGTTCTTCAATACGGGGAAGACCCTGGGTGATATCTTCAGCTGATGCAACACCCCCGGTATGGAATGTACGCATAGTTAACTGAGTACCCGGCTCGCCGATTGATTGCGCTGCGATGATTCCAACGGCTTCGCCAATTTCAACTGGTCTCCAAGTGGTTAAGTCAACACCATAACATTTTTTACATACACCATGCTTTGATTGGCAATTGAAGACTGCCCGAATTAAAACTTTTTCAATTCCCGACTTAATGATTGCTTCTGTCATTTCACTGGTAATGATTTCATTGGCTGGTGTAAGAATCTCACCGGTTTCCGGATGTACAACATCTTCAAAAGCATATCGGCCAACCAGTCTTTCTTCCAATGTTTCAATAATCTCACCATGATCATTAATTGTAGAAACTTCATATCCACGGGTTGTTCCGCAATCTTCTTCACGGACAATTACATCCTGGCTGACATCAACAAGACGTCGTGTTAAATAGCCTGAATCGGCTGTACGAAGGGCTGTATCCGCAAGTCCTTTTCGCGCACCATGTGTGGATGAGAAGAATTCAAGAACATTTAAACCTTCACGGAAGTTTGAACGAATTGGTAATTCAATAATTCGACCGGTTGGATTGGCCATCAGGCCACGCATACCCGCTAACTGACGAATCTGATTCTTACTACCTCGGGCACCGGAATCTGCCATCATATTGATTGGATTCCAAGCATCCAAATTATTTAAAAGTGCTTCTGTAACTTCATCAGTGGCATTATTCCAAATTTCAATGACATTGTTATAACGCTCTTCATCGCTGATAAAACCTTGACGATACAACGAGAGGTTTTCATCAATTTTATCATCGGCTCGCGATAAAATTTCTTCTTTATCCTCTGGAACCACCATGTCACAAACTCCTACTGTAATGGCGCCTTTTGTTGAAAACTTAAAGCCGAGGCTTTTTATTTCATCCAAAACCTCAGATGTTACGGTTGGTCCGAGTTTCTTATAGCAGCGATCAACAATTTCAGTTAGGACTTTTTTATTCACTTGTCTGTCAATTTCCAAAGCAAATTTTTCCTCTAAAGTATCACGTTTCACAAAGCCTAATTCCTGTGGGATAATGGTATTGAAAATGAATCGTCCAACAGTCCCATCTACTAATCGGGTGATTTGTTCTCCATCAATTTCTTTGGTACTACGGACTTTAACCCGGGCATGCAGCTCAACCTCATGATTGAAGTAAGCCATTTCCATCTCTTCCAAATCTCTGAATACACTTCCGGTGCCTTTAACATTTTCCTTATATATGGTCATATAGTAGGTACCAAGAATCATATCCTGAGTAGGTGATACAACTGGTGTTCCGTCTTGCGGCTTAAGAATGTTATTTGAAGCCAGCATTAGAAAACGTGCTTCTGCTTGTGCTTCAACTGATAATGGTACATGGACAGCCATTTGGTCACCATCAAAGTCAGCATTGTAGGCTGTACAAACCAGAGGATGGAGTTTCATCGCTCTTCCCTCTACTAAAACCGGTTCGAAGGCTTGAATACCCAATCGATGAAGGGTCGGCGCACGGTTTAATAAAACCGGATGCTCTTGAATAACATCTTCCAAGACATCCCAAACTGCTGGATCCAGCTTTTCAACCATTTTTTTGGCACTTTTTATGTTTTGTGATAGATTACGTCCAACCAGTTCCTTCATAACAAATGGTTTAAATAGTTCAATCGCCATTTCTTTAGGAAGCCCGCACTGGTACATTTTCAAGTTTGGTCCAACAACAATTACTGAACGCCCGGAATAATCAACCCGTTTTCCCAAAAGATTTTGACGGAAACGTCCTTGTTTTCCTTTTAGCATATCACTTAAAGATTTAAACGGACGGTTTCCAGGACCTGTTACAGCACGGCCGCGTCGACCATTATCAATGAGAGCATCCACGGCTTCCTGAAGCATGCGTTTTTCATTTTGAACGATAATATCCGGTGCATCCAATTCTAAAAGTTTTAAAAGCCGATTATTACGATTAATCACTCGTCGATACAAGTCATTTAAATCAGATGTTGCAAAACGTCCACCATCAAGTTGTACCATTGGTCGCAATTCTGGTGGGATAACCGGAATTGCTTCTAAAATCATCCATTCCGGACGATTGTTAGAATTTCGAAAAGCTTCGACAGCTTCTAAACGCCTGGCAATCCTTATTTTTTTCTGTCCCGAGCTTCCTTTGAGTTCTTCCTTAAGCACAGCCGATTCTTGATCAAGATCAACTAATTTTAATAATTCCTGAATGGCTTCCGCCCCAATATTGGCAGTAAATTTGTTTCCAAATTGTTTTTTTGCTTCTTTGTACTCTGATTCTGTGAGGATTTGTTTATATTCAAAATTACTTTCCCCAGGATCTGTAACAACATAGGCTGCAAAATAAATGATTTTTTCTAAGTTCCTTGGTGACATTTCAAGAATCAGACCCATTCGACTGGGGATTCCTTTGAAATACCAAATATGTGAAACTGGTGAAGCTAATTCAATATGCCCCATTCGTTCACGTCTTACTTTTGATTTTGTTACCTCTACACCACAGTTTTCACAGACAATGCCTTTATGGCGAATACGTTTATATTTCCCACAATTACATTCCCAGTCTTTCTGAGGTCCAAAGATTTTCTCGCAAAACAACCCCTCTTTTTCTGGTTTCAGGGTTCTATAATTAATAGTCTCCGGTTTTTTTACTTCCCCTCGTGACCACTCTCTGATTTTTTCAGGTGATGCCAATCCGATTTGTATGGATTTTAAAGTGAATTCCTCATTCAACAAATGGCTTCGCTCCCTTCTTTTATAAATTTATTCAACTTAAAATAAGTCGTCATCAGTATCATCAATGCTTTTAATTTGGAAGGAATCTTCCAATCGTACATCATCGCCCGCTTCTGAAATTTCCGCGCTGCCAATTTCAATCGCCAATTCTTCCAATGGATCGCGTTCATCCATTTCATCATCAAGCTGTTTAAGCACTTCTTGATCATTGAGGATGTTAACATCCAATGCTAAACTTTGTAATTCTTTTATCAATACTTTAAATGACTCTGGGATTCCTGGTCTGGGAATGTTTTCACCTTTTACAATGGCTTCATAGGCTTTAACCCGTCCCACTACATCATCCGACTTTATCGTCATAATTTCCTGTAGGGTATGAGCTGCTCCATAAGCTTCCAGTGCCCAAACTTCCATTTCTCCAAAACGCTGTCCACCAAATTGGGCTTTACCACCCAAAGGTTGTTGCGTAACCAGAGAATACGGTCCGGTTGATCGTGCATGCATTTTATCATCAACCAGATGATGCAGCTTAAGCATATACATATAGCCAACAGTTACCGGATTATCAAAAGGTTCTCCGCTTCGTCCATCATAAAGCTGAATTTTACCATCTTGCGGTAAACCTGCCTGATCCAGCAACTCCATGATATCATCTTCATTAGCAGGGTCAAAAACCGGGGTGGCAATATGCCAGCCAATGGTTCTCATCGCGAGTCCCAAATGGACTTCCAGAACCTGTCCGATATTCATACGAGATGGAACCCCAAGCGGATTAAGACAAATCTCCAATGGTGTTCCATCAGGCATAAACGGCATATCTTCTTCAGGAAGTATTCGGGAAATTACCCCTTTATTTCCATGACGACCAGCCATTTTATCGCCAACTGATATTCTTCGTTTTACCGCAATAAGAACTCGCACCAATGTATTGACACCAGGTTTAAGATCTTCATCCTTATTTTCGCGGGAAAATACTTTTACATCCAAAACAATTCCTGATTCTCCATGAGGAACTTTTAAGGAAGTATCCCGTATTTCACGAGCTTTTTCTCCAAATATTGCTCTTAAAAGTTTTTCTTCAGCGGAAAGATCAGTTTCCCCTTTAGGGGTAACCTTTCCAACCAGAATATCTTCAGATTTAACCTCTGCACCGACAAAAATAATGCCGCGTTCATCCAGGTTCTTTAAGGCATCTTCACTGACGTTGGGAATATCTCGTGTAATTTCCTCTGGTCCAAGCTTGGTTTCCCGTGCTTCTGCTTCAAATTCTTCAACATGTATCGATGTAAACACATCTTCCTTGAGAAGTTTTTCATTGATAAGCATGGCATCTTCATAATTATAACCTTCCCAGGTCATAAATCCGATGAGGATATTTCGACCAAGTGCCAGTTCGCCCATTTCAGTTGAAGGACCATCAGCAATGATTTCTCCTGCTTCAATGCGTTGCCCCTTGTCTACCAAAGGCTTATGATTCATACAGGTTCCCTGATTAGATCGTTTGAATTTCAAAAGGGTATATTTGTCTAATTCTCCCTCATCTGTTCGAATATGAATGGCTGAAGCTTCAACCCGTTCAACAATTCCGGCATTTTTAGCAATCACACAGACGCCTGAATCGTGAGCCGCCTTGCATTCCATTCCCGTTCCGATAATCGGAGCTTTGGGAATCAGCAGCGGAACTGCCTGACGTTGCATGTTCGCTCCCATCAGGGCTCGGTTGGCATCATCATTTTCAAGGAAAGGAATAAGGGATGTCGCTACCGAAACAACCTGTTTTGGTGAAATATCCATATAATCAACCCGATCCGGCGGAATCAGCACAAAATCACGCATGCTTCCAGCACGACCGGTAACCTGTTTACGTTCAAAACGGTTATTTTTATCTAAAGGTTCATTCGCCTGAGCAATGGTATAGCGTCCCTCTTCATCAGCCGCCAAATAATGAATCTCATCTGTCACAACCCCGTCATATACTTTACGATAGGGTGCTTCAATGAAACCATATTCATTGACTCTGGCATAGGTACTGAGGGAACCAATCAGTCCAATGTTAGGACCTTCAGGCGTTTCAATCGGACACATACGGCCATAATGGCTATGATGAACATCACGCACTTCAAATCCCGCCCGTTCACGGCTAAGACCACCTGGTCCCAATGCTGACAAACGTCGTTTATGCGTTAATTCTGCCAATGGATTCGTCTGATCCATAAATTGTGACAGCTGCGAACTTCCGAAAAATTCTTTTAATGCTGCATTTACCGGACGGGTATTAATTAACCCCTGTGGTGTCAGGACTTCATCATCCTGTACCGACATTCTTTCACGGACTACGCGTTCCATTCGGGATAATCCGATTCTGAATTGGTTTTGAAGAAGCTCCCCAACTGATCGCAGACGACGGTTTCCCAAATGGTCAATATCATCAATGGCTCCGATATCATAATCGAGTCCAATGATATAACTGATTGACGCATGAAGATCTGAAATCAGCACATGTTTTGGAACTAGCTCGTCCATGCGTTTTTTGATGGATTTCTTTTTTTCCTCATCAGTCATATCTGATTCTAAAATTTCTTTAAGTACTTCATAACAAACGTGTTCTTTGATCTCAAGATCACTGATATCAAAAGGAATATCCTGGACATTAATATCGACAAAACCATTCCCGATAACTCGAACATTTTTATCATCGACTCGGACATCAACCACATTGATTCCAGCATTTTGAATCTGTATCGCCACATCAATGGAAATGATATCGCCTTCTTCAATGTAAACTTCTCCTGTTTCAGGATCAATAATTGTATTGGCTGCCCGTTGACCGGCAATTCGAGTTGCAAGTGCCAATTTTTTATTATATTTATGTCGGCCGACTTTAGCTAAGTCATATCGCCGATCATCAAAAAACATGGAATTAATCAGGGATTGAGCACTTTCTACCGTTGGTGGCTCACCTGGTCTCAGTCTTTTGTAAATTTCGATGAGACCATCCCGGGTTGATTTCATATTATTATTTTCATCTTTTTTTATGGTTTCAATTAATCGATAATCATCCCCATAGAAATCAAGAATTTCTTGATTTGTTCCTAATCCTAATGCCCGGATAAGGGCTGTGATTGGCAACTTACGGGTACGGTCAATTTTAACATACATAATATCGTTAGAATCTGTTTCATACTCCAGCCACGCCCCACGGTTTGGAATAACTTGCGCCGAAAATAATTTCTTTCCAAGTTTATCACGACTTAAAGAATAGTATGCCCCTGGTGATCTCACCAGCTGGCTGACAATAACACGTTCTGCTCCATTAACGATGAAGGTTCCGGTCTCTGTCATTTTATGCAAATCGGCCATATAAACCTTTTGCTCTTTAACTTCATTTTTTTCCTTGTTAATTAAACGGACTGTTACTTTTAAAGGAATAAAGTAGGTTTGATCCCTCTCTTTACATTCCTCTACCGAATACTTTGGTTTACCCTCAATGGAATAATCCACGAATTCCAGAACTAAATTTCCGGTGTAGTCTTCGATTTTATCAATATCATCAAAAACCTCTTTTAATCCTTTTTGAATAAACCATCGGTATGATTCTTTCTGAACCTCGATCAGGTTCGGCATTTCAATAACTTCTTTGATTTTAGAAAAGCTTTGGCGTGTTCTTAAGCCAGTTTTTTCAGGATGCAACATTACCATCCAATATCACCCCTCGCACAATACTCAGCAACAGATCAACCCAGTAAGAGACCGTTGTCTCTCCTTTTGGTATCCCTAATTTGCCTGTTGTTTTTCATCTCTCCTTGTGTTATGATTATCAAGTAATCAATTTCATATGCACTAGACTCTGCTTTACTTCCCCTTTGATCAGTTTGTAATTGCGGAATCACCGCTAGGTTATTGTTTCATTGAAAATCAATGACAAGGACGCCTGATAATCTTGTTTTTAAAGATACCAATGCAATTTAATATGCTATCATAAGATTATCTGTTTGTCAATTTTTTTTGAGCGCTTTTTTTTATAATTTATAAATTAATTAAGCCTTCCCAATTCATTTTGGGAAGGCTTTGTCTGTATATAAAGCAAAATAGCAAATACAAGTTACTATAAATATTTTTTAAGTCGGTATTTCTTTTTAACTTTTTTACTCTGTTCTCTAAGAACAGTACTTAAAAACGCCTGGGTTCTTTGCTCCTGGGGATTATTAAAAATATCTTCCGGTGTTCCCTCTTCCAGTATTTTACCTGCGTCCATAAATAGAATCTTATTCGCAACTTTTCTGGCAAAATCCATTTCATGGGTTACAACCACCATGGTCATATGCTCATTGGCAAGACTTTGCATCACATTTAATACTTCACCGGTCAGTTCCGGATCCAGAGCCGATGTGGGCTCATCAAAAAGTAGAATATCAGGATTCATCATCAATGCCCGAGCGATTGCCACCCGTTGCTTTTCTCCGCCTGATAAAGTCGAAGGCATCGCGTCAATTCGTTCTAACAAACCAACCTTTTCCAAATAAGTTTCACAGCGCTTATTCATTTGAAGAGGTTCTTCTTTTTTCACCACTTTTGGCGCCAATTCTAAATTTTGTCGCACAGTGAGATGGGGAAAAAGATTAAAGTGCTGAAAGACCATCCCCATTCTCATGATAATTTCCCGAATCTCTTGCATACTGGGATAAATGCCAGATTTAATTAACGGTTTTCCTTCCATAAAAACATCTCCGCTATCAGCCTTTTCCAAATCAATCAGGCAGCGAAGCAAGGTGGATTTTCCCGAACCGGAAGAACCGATGATTGCTACCACATCGCCTTTGTTTACAGTAAACGAAATATCGTTCAGTACATGATGATCTCCAAAACTTTTATTGAGTTTATCTACCCTTATTATTTCCATGTTGCCCCCCCTAAAATTCATATTTCTTTTCAAGTTTCTTGAATACCATGGTAATAACAAAATTGATCAGCAGGTACAATATGGCGGCAATAAAAAAAGGAAAAGGACCTCCGTCCCGATTAACAGCAGTTTTCGCATAGTGCAAAATTTCGGCCACTCCAATTACGGTAACTAGCGAGGTGTCTTTGACCAGCGTAATGGTTTCATTGGTGATCGATGGTAAACAAACGCGGATCATCTGCGGAACAACAACCCGCGTCATGGTTTCGAATTTTGTCAATCCTAATACCTTTGCCGCTTCATATTGACCCTTGTCAATGGCAAGCAGCCCGCCTCGAAAAATTTCTGCGAAATAAGCGGCATAGTTCATTCCAAAGGCGATGCAGGCGGCCGTGAATCGGCCAAAAACAAAAAATTGACCAAAAAAAGGCAATAACGGCAGTCCAAAATAAACGAACATCAATTGAAGCAGCAATGGTGTTCCCCGCATGACATAGATATAAGCATCGGCAAATGCTTTTATCGGTTTTATTTTACTGCGGACCATCAGGGTAAAAAGAAAGCCTAATGGAATTGAACATACAAAGGTGACCCCAAAGATGCTAAGTGCAACACCCATACCATATATCATCGGTAAAGTAATATTTGATAGATAAGTTAAAAAATCTGACATAATCGTTCTCCTGAGTAATAAAATAAAAAAGGAGCTATTGCAAAAGCCCCTTTCTAATAATTAATTTATTTAGAAATTATGGTTTATAAATAATGTCTTCGCCAAACCATTTTGTCGAAATAGTAGCAGCCGTTCCATCAGCAATCATAGCATCAATAGCATCCTGAAGTTTTGTTAGCAATTCAGTATTGCCCTTTTTAACGGCAACACCGTAGAGCTCTGGAGACAGACTTTCATTCAAAATAGTATAAGCAACATTTTCAGATTTGATGTAGTAACGAGCGACAACTGAGTCAACGATGACGGCATCAATTCGGCCAATTCCTAAATCACTGAGTGCCGAAACGTTATCATCATATTCATTCATCGCAGCCGTTTCTTTACTGATTGGGTCAGCCATGTAGGCATCATAGGCTGAAGATCCTTTTTGAAGACCAATATTTTTACCGGCTAAATCAGCCTTTGTTTTTATACTAGAATCACTTTTAACAACAATTACCTGATCGTTTTTAAGATAAGGTTTTGTGAAATCCATGGCTTGTTTACGTTCATCCGTTATGGTTAATCCGTTCCAGATAACATCAATATTTCCAGAATCAAGTTCTAATTCCTTAGTGTCCCAATTAATTGGCTGAAGGACAACTTCCATTCCCATACGCTGCCCTGCCTCTTTGGCAAGATCTACATCAAATCCAACGATTTCATTTTTATCATCTCTGAAACCCATTGGCGGGAAAGAATCATCTAAACCAACAACAAAAGTCTTATCATCATTTTTTGCAGTCGTATTACTATCTGTTTTGGCAGAACTGCTGCAACCTGCGAATAAACCAGCGACAAGAATGACGGTAAGCATTAAAACAAGTAGTCTTCTTTTTTTCATTCCTTTTTGTTCCTCTTTTCCTAATATAATTACGAAGCCATTATACACTTTATCACAGTGCTTTGCTAGTCCTTTGCATTAAAATCCGATATAAATTTTCGCACAAAAAGCATAACTCCAGATCTCTCTCAGAAGTTATGCTTTTTCTATTTTTAGCGTTTTGATAAGCCTAATTAATTATTTCCTTTTTTCCTAAGCCAATAAACGAGTTTCACTGCTTCATACCAAATTACCGATAAAATTGCTATACCGGCTGCCATAAAAAACTGCTCGATTGTTAATGGATACAACTTTAAAAAAGCACTTAAAGGGGTGTATAAAATTATCAAAATTCCGCCAATGGTTCCGATATTAATTGCCCACATGACTTTATCCTTGATAAGACGCTTCATTGACTGAAAAACAAAGTCCTTATTGGAACTGTTGACCTGTACCAAAACCAAATTGGCCAGCATGATTATAACCAGCCCCATGGTTCTCGCAAGAGGTGTATTTCCTTGTCCCAGAAACATAAAATAGGTTCCAAAGGATGTCCCGAAAATGACCAATCCTTGAATCACACTTTTTGCTAAAGTTTTTCGCGGGATAATACTTTCATTTGGATTTCTTGGTTTTCGATCCATGATATCATGCTCAGCTGGCTGTCGTTCTAAAACAATGGAACAGGTCGGATCAATAATAAGTTCCAGTATTACTACATGAAGCGGCAGTAAAAATAAATTAGCTGTTGTCACCCCCAGCAGTGGGGCAAACAAGCAGGAAAAAGCGATCGGGATATGAATGGTGAACACATATCCCACTGCTTTTCGAATATTATCATATATCCGTCTGCCATCTTCAATGGTCGATACAATGGTAGAAAAGTTATCATCCATTAAAATAAGATCAGCTGCTTCCCGGGAAACTTCTGAGCCGCGTTTACCCATGGCAATCCCGATATCTGCCGTTTTAAGTGCCGGGGCATCATTAACCCCATCCCCCGTCATGGCCACAACCTCGCCATTTGCTTTAAAGGCCTTAACAATTCGCATCTTATGCTCTGGCACAACTCTGGAAAAGATACTCACATTTTTAACTTTTTCCTGCAATACCTCATCAGACATAAGGTTTAATTCATCCCCGGTAATAATATGATCGCAGTTCGGCATACCAATCTGTTTGGCAATACTACTGGCCGTAATGCCATTATCCCCAGTGATCATAACAACCCGAACGCCGGCTCTGGTACAATTTTTGATATCTTCCTTAACTGCTTCCCGAGGTGGATCGGCAAGGCCAACAAGGCCCAATAAATTTAACTTTGCTTTTGTAATAGTTTTTGGAATTTCAGATTCAGTCTGTGGCTTCATGACTCCCACTGCGATAACACGTAACCCTTTTTTTGACATTTCTGCGATTTTATCATTAACTTCCAGGCGTTCCTGATCCGTTAATTTACAAATTGTCAACATCCGTTCTGGCGAGCCTTTGGCTGCGACGATAATTTCTCCATCATGATGCCAGACATGACCCATCATTTTTAATTCATTGGTAAACGCATATTCCGTAATTAATTCTCCGCCAAAAAGATGCTCTTTGGAAAAGCCACATTTTTCACAATAACGGACCATGGCCTTTTCCATCGGATCATATGCTTCTGTTTCGCATCCAAGACCCATCATCTCGCAGAGTTCGTCTTCATCGGAATTTCGGGCCCAAATATCCGTGACTGTCATTTGATTCATGGTAATCGTACCGGTTTTATCCACACAAAGTACTGAAACAGCCCCTAGCGTTTCCACTGAAGGCAGTTTGCGCACCAATGAATTTTTCTTGGCTAATCGCCAGGCACCCATGGATAAAAATACCGTGAGAATGACCGGAAATTCCTCAGGTATCATAGCCATGGCCAAAGTAATTCCCGATAAAATACTTTCAATGATACGATCCTTGAAAAGATGTTCCGGGATATTAAAATAAGTGATCACCCCGACTAATGCACAAAGAACCGCAGCAATGCCCGCACACAGTTTTACAAGGCTTCCTGTTTGTTTTTGTAACGGCGTCGGTTTTTCTTCGGCTGAAGCGACACTAGTTCCGATTTTTCCGTATTCCGTTAGCGCGCCAATTTTATCAACAAGGACATGAGCATTTCCCTGCGTAACAAGCGTACCGGCATAGCAATAGTCTCTTCGCCAATAATCGGCCGATTCCTCGGCGTTATCAACGGTGACTTTCCAAACACCTTCCGCCTCCCCGGTTAAGGATGATTCATCCACGCAAAGATCATTAGCCTTGATAATTTCACCATCCGCGGGTATTTTAACCCCTTCGGCGATGATCATCGTGTCTCCCGGCACTAAATCCACACTGGCAATAATCAGTTCTTCACCATCACGAATAACGGTGACGTGTGGTGCGGACAGTTCTTTTAACGCATTTAAAGTCTTATCTGTTTTCCACTCCTGGAGCACATCAATACTGATAATGCCGATAACAAAAATCAGCATTACCGCGCCATCTCGGGGTTCACCTAAAACGAAATAGATAATAGCTGCAACGATCAGTAATAAAAACATCGGCTCCGCAATAATATGGAGCGTTTTAATGAAAAAGCTTTGTTTCTTACCAGCAGTTAATTCATTTTTTCCATACTGCTCCTGCAGTGCCTGTGCATCCTGAGTAGTTAAACCCATTTTTTTGTTTGTAGTCATGAAAATTACCTCCGTTTTTCATTTCTTCCCATTTTTTCATGATTTTAACCCTCTTTATGTCGCATAGTTTTCTTAGATTTCAATCTTTGTCCAAAATTTAGGTATAAAAAGAGCACACCCATGGGACAATTACTGTCCCACAGATGTGCTTAAGTTCATCTGTTGCCACTTTTATGGCCCGGCCCCATGAATCTTTTAAGATTACATCGCCTGCTCAGTTTGTACTGTATTCTATGCAGCGCAAAGAGATTAGACTATTATATCCTTTTAACAACTATTTGTCAATTTATTATTCAATATTCGCTATTTTTTCGATGATTTTTTGAAAAATTAAATTGAGGGATAACGGTTTATAACCTACACTGTCGGCTTATTATTTTTCTCATTTTTTTTCTGGCAATTATTACAAATTCCATAAATTTCAAGCTTATGACCCAGAATTGTAAATCCCATTTTTTCTTTTAATTTTTTTTCATACTCTTCAAATGGGCATTCATCGACCATAATTATTTTTTTACACTCCACACAGACAAGATGATGCTTATGTTCCAAACTATTTAGCTCAAACAAGGCTTTATTATCGCTAACCGAACTTGATTTAATAATTAAATTTTTTTCAGCCAGTGTGTTTAAAACCCGATAGATAGTGGACAAATTTATTGCTGTCTTTTCATTGATAAGAGCCACATAAATTTGATCAGCGGTTAATGGCTGAGTGGTTTTTTCCAATATGTTTAGTACTGAATTGCGTTGTTTTGTATTTTTTAAGCCGCTATGTTTCAGTGCTTCTTTATGGGATGATATTTCGCTCATATTAATCCTCTTTTCATAGCTAATTATAGATTTTATTATTGATACCTCTACCGCTATCTCTATGCAAATTTATTTTTAAGGGCAAGCGTTAGGAAGAAAATAATACCAGAAACCAATACAATTGTTGCTCCGGTAGCGGTGTTCAAATAATATGAAGCGATCAATCCGCATATACCTGAAAACACAGCAATTATTATAGCGGCAAGTGTATATTGACGAACATTTGTTGTTATATTTCTCGCCCCTGCCGCCGGTAATACCAGAAGTGAGTTTATAATCAGAAGTCCTACCCATTGTATTGAAATCGTCACAATAACCGCCACGATAGAAGTAAATATCATTTCGACCAAAAGCGTTTTTACACCCCGGCTTCGTGCCAGGGATTGATTAATACTTACCAGCAAAAGTTTGTTGAAAATCAACACCCAAAGAATAATAATGCCTATAAAAACAACGAGTAAAAGCAGAATTTCAGATGGCGTGATGCTCAGCAAATCTCCGATTAAGTAGGATGAGTATTTGTTAAAACTTCCGCCCAGAGACAACAGCACCAGGCCAAATGCGATTGCTATCGATGAAAACACACCGATGATAGTATCCGTGGAAGCACGGCTTTTATTTTTAATAATCGTAATGAGCAGGGCAAACACAACCGAAAAAACTATGGCTGCTAAAACAGGTCTTACTAAACCAATTAATGCACCAATGGCAATTCCGGTAAAGGCACCATGGCCTAATGCATCTGAAAAAAAAGCCATTTTATTACTGACAATCATCGTTCCCAATAAACCGAAAAGAGGGGTTATCAGTAATATCGCCAAAAGAGCATTCTTCATAAAAGTAAATTCAACCCATTGAAATGGTAAAACAATATCGATTAAACCGTACCATAAATTCATCATTATTGGTCACCCCATTTGTCGCTTTCATGATCATTTGATCTTCTTTTAAACCATGACATACCAAATATTTTTGTCGTTATTTCATTATTAAAAACCTCTTCAGGTGATCCATTGCATAAAACTTTTCCGTTTAATAAGATGACACGATCAGCATACTTTTCAATAATATCTAAATCATGGGATATTAAAACAATTGACAAATCATACTTTCTTCTTAATTCTGATACAGTATCATAGAAAACCGCTAATCCATTCTGATCAATGCCGGAAACCGGTTCATCCAGAAGCAGTAAATCTGGAATCGGATCAAGTGCCAAAGCGAGCAAAACGCGTTGCAGCTCTCCTCCTGATAAAGCACCAATTCTTCGATTAATGAGATGTTCTGATTTGACAATTGCAAGGCTCTCTTTAACCTTTTTTTTTATTTTTTTTGTGCTCATTAACCATGCCGGAATTTTTGAATTGCATACCATAAAAAGGTCCAGAACACTAGTCGGTGTGCCAATATCAAAGCTCAGATGCTGAGGCACATAGCCAATGACAGGATGGGCACGGTTCTTTTCATGTTCACTTAAATATGTAAGTTGTCCCGAATGTTTAACGTCACCAAGCATTGCTTTTAAAAGCGTACTCTTTCCTCCGCCGTTGGGCCCAATAATTGCTGTTAATTCTCCACAATGAATATGCAGATTAACATCTTCAAGGACTTTCGTATTGCCAAAATTCACACTGAAATGTTCAACCTTTGTGCAGCATAAGCCCGAGCATTTTTCTTCATTTTCACAATGATCACTTAAGTATTGGTCTTTATTTAAATTCATTTCTTCTGGTTTTTCCATTATTTCAGCGCCTCTTCCAGAGATTTTAAATTGCTTTCCATAACATTCAGATACGCATCATACGCCGTTTCATCTGCTGTCCCGGTAACCCCGGGATCAAGGAAATAAACTTTGGCCCCGGTTTCATTAGCGATGGTCTGGGCGGCTTCTGTCGGATATTGAGGTTCTGCAAAAAGTGCTTTCACGTTTGATTCTTTTACAATATTGATCGTATTCTCAAGTTCTTTTGGTGAAGGCGTTGTCCCGGGATCTCTTTCAATGACATCGACAATATTGAGATTAAATTCTTCCGCAAAGTACGGGAAAGCTTCATGAAAGGTTATAATATTCCGATTACTTACTGTGTCCAAAGAAGCATGCATTTTTTCTTTTAACGCTTCCAATTTTGCAATATAGGCATCCGCATTGCTTTGATATGCTTCAGCATTTTTCGGATCGATCACTGAAAGTTGCTCGGCAATATTTTTCACCTGTGTGATGCAATTGGATATACTCACCCAAACATGAGGATTATCTTCACCTGACTCATCTTTAATCAAATCTATTCCGTCGCTGGCATTCACAATTTTCAGATCTTTATCCTGTTTTATAACATCATCCAAAAATGTCTCCATACCGGCTCCGTTAACTACAAAAGCATCTGCTCCATCAAGCGTTATTAAATCCTGAGGTTTTAACTGATAATCATGCAGACAACCGGTTTGCGGTTCAGTCATATTAATTACCTGTACATTAGGAATGTCCTTTGCTACATTAATTGTTTCAACATACATCGGATAAAAAGAGGTGACAATCGTAAAGCCATCTTTTGTAGAAGAAGTTTCTGAATTTGTTTGAGCGCTATTTGACGCACACCCGCTTAAAACAGTAATAGAAATGAACAACATAATTAGAATCTTAATCTCTTTTGTGAGCACAGCAATTTCCTCCAAATGATAATGATTTGCATTCGCGTTTATTTTTATTATACACCCAAATTATGAAAAAGCAACTGTTTGATGTACAAAAGAGCAATCATGCCCAGCGGCAAAAAAAAACAACAACTCTCATTGCTGTTGTTGTTTTCATTCATCTGTTTATTATTTTACAACTTTATTCCGGAAATAATATATAATTCATCACCATCTACCCGAATATCAATATCAAAGAGCGCATTAAAATGCTTTGATTCAGTCACTGCATCGTCCAATGAAGATGTCACTTTCCTGATTCGCTCCTCAGAACGCCTGGCATTAAAGATCTCCTTGCTTTCGCTATGGGCAATCATAAAACGTCCCCCGGAATTCAGGCAAGAAGAAAGTTGCCGAGCAAATGCCTCCTTATCAGCAAAATGTGGATAAGCGTTGTAAACAATGGCAAAATCGAAGCCTGTCTGATTATACTGATAAAAATTCACATCTTCAAATTTGACTTTCGACTGTTTGTAATTTTTTTGGGCCTGTCTAATTATCAATTCCGATAAATCAATAGCAATGATCTCCTCTGGTTCATAATTCAATAAATGCGGTATTAATATACCGGTACCTGTTGCAATATCCAAGATACGGCTATTATCTTTTATATTTGCCAATCCCAGAATCGTAGCTATTTTTTCGGAATTATGACGACATAAAATATCCCACTGATATGCAAGATTACCCAAATACGCTTTAGTCGGTTGACAATTATTCATTTGTTCACTCCTTACATTTAATTTTATCATCTATTTTTATTATATTACCCAAAAATAGTGTTGATAAGCACGAGGAATAAACTAAACAATATATTTTATTGATAAAATTACAGTCTAAGACAATCACCTTTTCAATAGCTTTCAGTATTGTCGAGTCTTTTTAACCTTTATTTCAACCAGCCTGCCGAACGTTCGACTGCTTTATCCCAGAATCCGCACAGTTCCTGTCTTTTTGAATCACTTATCTGTGGTTCAAAACGCTTTTCGACTTTCCAGAACTCATTGATTTCTTCAAAGCTGTCCCAATATCCGACCGCCAGACCGGCCGCATAAACAGCCCCAAGGGTCGTGGTTTCGGTAATGATCGGCCGCTCTACCGGAATTCCTAAAATATCCGCCTGAAACTGGAGCATGAAATTGCTTTTCGAACCACCGCCATCAGCTTTCAGTTTTGTCAGGCTGAATCCCGATTTCTTCTCCATTACTTTGAAAGCATCTTTTACCTGAAACGCCATCGATTCCAATGCCGCCCGGGCGATATGATGTTTAGTGGTTCCTCTTGATATTCCCATAATGGTGCCGCGGGCATAAGAATCATAATAAGGTGCTCCCAGCCCCACAAACGCCGGAACAAAGTATACTCCCAAACTATCCTCCACCTGAAGTGCCAATTTTTCAGCATCCCCGGCGTTGTCAATGATGTTCAGCCCATCCCGAAGCCACTGAATAACTGCTCCTGAAACATCGGCCATTCCTTCCAGACCATAGTCCGTACGTCCTTTTGCACTCCAAAGAACCGGAGAGAAAATACCATCAGAAGGCGGCACGTATACATCCCCGGTATTCATAACCATAAAGGAGCCCGTACCATACGTGTTTTTCGCCATTCCTTTTTCAAGACAGCCCTGCCCAAAAGCCGCCGCCTGCTGATCCCCCAGGATACCGGCCACCGGTATTTCTGCGCCAAAGAAAACAGCGGGATCCGTCATGCCGTAAACCTCACTGGACGTTCTCAGCTCTGGCAATATTTCTTTTGGAATCCGCAACTCATTCAGAATCCATTCATCATAATCCAAAGTTCGGGCGTTTTGAAGAAGGGTGACTGAAGCATTGGAGTAATCCGTCACATGGGCACGACCTCCAGTGAGCTTCCATACCAGCCAGCTATCAATGGTGCCATAGAGAAGTTCGCCATTATCCACGCCTTCCTTCACTTTTTGATCATTATCCAATAGCCAACGGATTTTTGTCGCGGCATCATTTGGTAAAATGACCATCCCCGTACGATCAACAATTCCAGCTCCATCTTTTGCTTCCAAGGCTTCACAAATATCAAGTGTTCGTCGATCCTGCCAGACAATGGCACGGCAAACCGGCTGACTTGTTTTCTTATCCCAAAACAGCGTCGTCTCACGCTGGTTGGTGATCCCAATCGCTTCAATATCCGTCGGTTTGACAGCGCCATTTTTCAAGGCTTCTGCCACCATTTTAATGGTCACATCCCAGATTTCACCGGCATCATGCTCAACCCACCCGGACTGGGGAAAATGCTGGGTAAATTCCGAATAAGCCTGGGCAATAATATTCACCGCCTTATCGAAAATCATTACCTTTACACCGGTGGTGCCTTCATCAATTCCTAAGATATGCTTCATCTTTCTCCTCCATATTTTATTTTTGATAGACAACATTTCCTTGATAAATGGTCATTTCAATAGAAATATCTTTTATATTTTGGGGTAACACTTCCAATGGATTATGAGACAATACGGTGATATCGCCTGCTTTTCCAGGACTCAAAGCCCCGCGTATTTTTTCCTCTTTTGCTGTATAAGCCCCATCAATGGTGAATAATCGCAGTGCCTGATATGGACTTATGGCATTCTGAACATAGGGGGGATTAACGGCTGCATGAATGCCCAGTACCGGATTGATCGGAGTAACATTCGAATCCGAGCCGCCGTTGACAATAAGCCCCGCCTCCAGAAATTCCCGGATGGGATAAGCCCGACGGTTTCGTTTTGCTCCAACGCGATCTGCATAAACGCTGTCCGGGCCGCCCCGCAAATAGGTGAAGGCCGGTTGGGTGGAAATAACCGCCCCTAAATCCGCCGCCCGCTGAATATCCTGTTGATCCGGAAAGCCGAAATGCTCAAGCCGGAAGCGATGGTCCGCGATGGGATACCGGTTCAAAGCCTTTTCCAGACAATCGAGAACTTGGGTGATGCCCCGCTGTCCGATGACGTGAAATCCGGTTTGCAGATTGTTTTTATGAGCCGCAACAATATAGTCAATAATCCATTCATCGCTATAATATAGCTCACCTTTCGTGCTTGAATCATCGCAATACGGTTCCTCAAAAGCCGCCGTTCGGGAGCCAATGGAGCCATCCAACAACATATCGGTACCAATGACGCTGAGGCCTTTTTCAATGACCTCTTCAATTTTAGTGCTGCACCAGTGCAGCACAACATGCACCGGCAAACGGTTCATTAATTCCAGGAACACCGGAATATCCTCATCCGAAGATAGATCTCCGCCTTCCATCGCATGGATCGTGGTCACTCCGGCTTTCACCGCTATCTCCGCCGTGTACCGGATCGCCGTTTCTCGCTGTTCGTTTGTCATTTTGTCAAAAAAGAATTTTCGGGCATGGCTGTTCGCCTTGCTCTGCAGCCTCCCGATGACGTTCCCCTCTTGGTCTTTAATAAGCCCTTCTTCTGTTCCCAGAAACCTCATGGCTTCCATAGCAACCGTATTGACCTGGGTATAATGCAGTCCCCGATCGGCCAGATAGACCGGACGCTCTTTAAACCGAGTATCCAGCTCCTGGGCGGTCGGCGGTCTTTTCTCCATCAATCGGGACTCATCAAGACCATAGCCGTAAATCCATTCCTCTTGGTCGGATGTTTGCTCTTCAGCCAATGTTTTCAATATCTCTGCAATGGATCGGCAGTGGTATAAATCAATGCCGATCGCGGATAAACCGGTGTTCATCATATGAACATGACAGTCGTGAAGTCCCGGTAAAAAGGTCTTCCCCTGAAGATCAATTATCTTTGCACTTTCTTTTTCCGCCATCATTTTTACGGCTTCAGTGTTTCCGATTTCTTCAATTTTTCCGTTTTTAATATAAATTCCCTGACAGTTTGGATTCTTCTCATCCATGGTAATGCCGATTCCATTAATGAGGGCAAGTTTGTTTTCGATCGTTTTTCTTTTCAATGTATTTCCTTTCTCTATACAAAAAAATCCGCATCATACCAAGGGCACAATCCCGGAAATCCCAGTGCGGTGTACCCACAGTATCATACGGACATCTCTTAAACTCTTGTCCTGTGTTATTCTCTTGTAATGGTTTACTCATTTTTCATTCTATTCCTTTATCTCAAAATTGTCAAGAATATCGCCTCAGCATTTTCACTAAACAATAAGGTTGCAGATAAGCCGGTACCGGAGACAAATACTATAATGATTGTCTCCGGTACTTACTTTGACGCTTTATCTACAGTCTACACAGTTGATCAAGGATTTTTCTAAATCCCACTCTCATTAAATTCTTTACGGCATATTGTTATAAAAAATTGCCAGAATTGCGGTACTAGAAGCAGAACCTGGATCACGGTGACCGATTGCCCGTTCACCCAGTCTCATGGCCCGTCCTTTTTTAGCGATAATGGGAATCGTCGAGTCCGATCCGGCTGAGCCGACTTCGGCTGCTTTTTTCATCGCCTCTTTAGGCGCCAGTTTTTCATCAACATAAGCGGCCTTTAGTGCATCCACAGCCGGTCGCAGTGTATCAACCATCGTTTTATCACCCACTTTGGCTTTTCCGCGCTTTTCGATAATGGCAACACCGGTTTCCATCATCTCGATGAATTCATCAAAAGTCACTTCTTCTTTTCCTTTTACAGGCAAGCCGAATTTCATAAAAAATCCGCCGTACAATGGTCCGGAAGCACCGCCAACCTTATCCAGCAAAGCCGTTCCGACATTCTTAAACAGGGTGCTGATGTCTTCTGATTTCCAACTATCCAAATTTTTGCTTACTTCACGAAAGCCAATGCTCAGGTTCATCCCGTGATCGCCATCGCCAATAGCAGAATCCAATTCTGAAAAATAGTCTTTCTTTTCTTCTGCCAACACGGCAAGGTCTTCAATGACCTTGATAAAGTAATCTTTGTTTAATATATATTCGCTCATCATTCTCTCCTGTCAATGGATTAAAGGACAGACAAAAAACTGCCTGCCCGTTTTTCTATTATTAAAATTTATTTCTATTTAATTAGATTTAGATATCTGGCTTAAAATGATTAAACCTGGGTGAAATATGGAGCATCACATGGATAATCCAGTAGTTCTTTCAGTTCATCATCCAACCTGACCAACGTTACCGACATACCCGCCATATCCATCGACGAAGCGAAAGAGCCGACTAATGATTTATAAATTGTGATTCCTTTTTCTTCCAGAATCTGAGCAACACGTCTAAAACAAATATGTAAATCGAGAATTGGCGTAGCCCCTAAGCTGTTGACAAGGACATATACTTCATCGCCTTTAGCAAAGGGAAGATCTGCTAAAATCGGTTCCATAATTTGATCGACTACTCGATCTGCCGGTTCAATTTTTCCACGTCGTACGCCTGGCTCGCCATGAATCCCCATACCGATTTCCATATCGCCGTCTTCCATTTCAAAAATCGGGCCTCCTTTGGAAGGCAGGGTTGCCGATGACATGGCCACACCCATGGTGCGGGTGACACTGTTGCATTTCTGAGCCGCCGCTACAACTTCATCCAAATCTCCGCCCAGATCGGCTTTTGCGCTGGCACTTTTGAAAACAAAAAACATACCGGCAATACCACGACGGTCTTCAATATTTTCGGAGGAAATAACATCATCTGTTACGGTAACAGTTTCAACCCGGATGCCATCTTCTTCATCGGCTTTTTCTGCACCCATGTCAAAGTTCATGACATCTCCAGCGTAGTTGCCGTATAAATAGATACATCCTTTACCAGTATTAACTGCTTTTGCTGTCGCATAGCATGGGTCTGGAGAAGGCGATGTATTGATATTGCCGACAACGGCAGCATCTGCAAAACCTTTTCCAACATAACCAAGAAATAATGGTTCATGTCCGGATCCGCCACCGATGATAACGCCCACTTTGTCTTTTTTCTTAGCAGTCTTGCTGAGAACCACACGACCCTGAGCTTCACCTTCAGTGATCAATGTCACATAATCTTTGTGCGCAAGGACGTATCCCTCCAACATTTCTTCTACAACATCATAGGGATCATTGATTAATCGTTTCATTTTATCCTCCTAAAATATATAATTTGTATACGTTTTCTAAAAAAAGCAAGAACCATGCCAATATAGAATCCTCTGAATAAGCCATTCAAAGCTTATCTTCATTTCGGACATGGGTTGTTTTTACCCAAGCAGACGAAAATTCCCCAATTAGCATACTTTTTTCATATTTGCACTTTCACTGCATGTTGCTAAAATCTCGTCCAGATCATTGCAGATTGTCGCCTGGACAACTCCGCCGATAACGCCTTCTACTAACGGAGAATCCACGATATGAACTTTTTCCTGAATCTCATCATCGACAAGATCAATGGCCGCCTCGCTGCTCATAACCGAGCTTCCCAGATCAACGAAAATAAGAATATGTTCACGGTCTGCCAATGCTTCAATTGCGGCTTTAATCTTCAGTGTATTGGTTCCAATACGTCCTCCGTCAGCGCCGCCGGCAGCAATGATCTTGACGCTGCCGTCATTCATTTCCATCGCAATGTCTTTAAGACCTTCTGCCAGTTTTTCACTGTGGGACACAATAATCACGCCTGTCATTATTCATCCTCCTTTTTAAAGTGCATTTACCAAAAGTATCTGTCGGGCTTGTCAACAGCCCGCCTCTCTACAAAAGGTATATGTTATCATATAGCAATTCTCATGCCAAACTGATCTCATTTCAAGTCATACTTTTTCGCTTTTGCCGATATAGTCTTGTGATCCAATCCTAAAGCCAAACCTGCCTGCCTGAAACTTCCATATTTTTTCAAGGCCAATCCGATCAGTTCCCGTTCCATTTCTTCAAGTGTGGGGAGATTATCCCCATTCAATGCAAAAGGACTGTTGTTTTTCATTTTATCATTCACTTCATCCCTTAAATGATTAGGCAAATCGTCAATGGTAATCCACTCATTATTCGATAATGTCATCCCCCGCTCGATAATATTTTCAAGTTCTCTTACATTTCCGGGGAAGCGGTATTGTTCTAATGCCGTCAATGCACTTTTCTTAATGGTACAATTCGGCAAATCATACTTTTTGCTTATTTTCTCGGTAAAATGCTCCACCAGAAGTGGAATATCGCCTTTTCTCTGACACAAAGGCGGAAGCACAACGGTTATCACATTTAATCGATAATACAAATCCCGGCGAAAATCCCTCTCCTCCATCATTTTTTCAAGTGGGCTGTTGGTCGCAGCAATCACCCGGACATTGATTTTTATAGGTTCGATGCCACCAATTCTCTCGATTTCCTGTTCCTGAAGTACTCTTAACAACTTTGCCTGCATGGCTTTATCCATATCGCCAATTTCATCCAGAAAAATCGTTCCGCCACTCGCTATTTCAAATTTCCCCCGTTTCTCTTTATAGGCCCCAGTGAATGATCCCTTTTCATAACCAAAAAGCTCACTTTCCAAAAGATTTGAGGGGATGGCCGCACAATTCATTCCTACAAAAGGCTTTTTGTTTCTTGAGCTACTCCGATGAATTGCTCTTGCCACCAATTCTTTACCGGTACCGCTTTCCCCCCGAATCAGTACCGCTGCATCGGTTCGTGCCGCTTTTGACGCCACTGTCAGGCTCTCCATCAAGGCCCCGCTTTTACCAACAATATTGTTAAAGGCTGAATTAAGGCTCTCTTTCTTATCAAGCTCATCCTGAAGAAATTGCGTCTTTTCCGACAGCAGTTCAATCCGGTCTGACAGCTTGGCTATTTCCGTCAGCTCTTTAGCCACGACAACATTTCCGGTGAAGTTGGATTCAATCACAATCGGCCTGGCATTCATAATGAATTCCCGTCCGTCTTCAGTGACCATGATGATCTCGTCTTTGCCCATAAAAAAATCATTCGGAAATTTTTCTTTCGGAAATAGATCCTGTATTTTTCGTGATAAAACCTGAATTCCTTCTTTTTTGAATATTTTTACAAAAGGATGATTCACATAGGTGATCTCCCGATTTCGATTGATCATGCATATGCCATCATCAACCGTTTCCAGGATCGTGTTGAACTTTTCCTTCAACTCTTTGACACTATGAAGTTCCCATGATAATTCCTCTATCTGTGAAATATCCTGAAACACCACGACGCCACCAATAACCTCCTTATTGGCAATAATAGGACTCTTGTTCGTTATTACCCATTTTTTACCGATTTTATACTTTAAACCAAGTTTTTCTTTTTTTGTATTCAACAGATCCTTTAAATTGAAATCAGGAACCCATTCATCTCCTTTTTTTCCAATAATGTCTCTCGCTTTTATGCCGGTGATTTCTTCTGCCGCTTTATTGAAAATATTGATGATGCCATTACTGTCCATTGCGATAAGACCGTTGTTAATGCTTTCAAATATTTTTTCGCTGGCCAGTGTATTTTCCTGGAGAATTGTATCGACTGCCTCCGTTTCCGGAATTTCAAGTTCCGATGTCTGTCTAATAAAACCGGCCAATCTGGAAACCGCTTCATCGCTTCCTTTTTCATCAGTGTACACCTCAGCCATCTCGCCATTTTTCAATTTTAACGATACCAGAGGCAGTACACTATTGCAGGGAACGCCTGATTGAGAATTCAGGCGTCTCAGATAAAGCTGGCAGTTCCACATTTTTTCGATTTTTCGAGACTGCCTGACAACCATCGCTGCAACCCTTGTATGAAGTCCGTTTTTGTTCATGATTATTACCCGTTGGCTTTTTTCCATATACCCTCCATGGTCGATTTATCCATGCATATATTGAGATCGGATTTTCTATTGATGGATCAATTTTCTTCTAAATTTCCATCTTGACCTCAACCCTGCATTCTTTACAAAACAACATATCTATGCCATAATATTACCGTATCGTTTGATAGAATACCTTAAACAAAATCAATCATTATAAGGAGGATCATTATGCAAATTGCAGTAGATTGTGATGATGTGGCCATTGATTTTAAAAATCAGATTTTCAATTATTTGAAAGCGGCTGGCTATGATATCACTGATTTAGAATATTCTTCAACCCACGATTGTGATTACCCTGAGATTGCCTTTAACCTAGCCGAGGCGATCAGCAATCATAAATTTGATCGCGGTTTTTTGTTCTGTGGAACCGGTTTGGGCGTCGCTATGATGGCAAACAAAGTGCCCGGTGTTTTCGCCGGCACCTGTCATGATGTCTACTCTGCGGAACGGCTTGCCAAAAGCAATGACGCCAATGTACTGACCATGGGAGCTCGTGTCATTGGCATTGAACATGCAAAAATGGTTGCTGAAGCATGGTTGAAAAGCGAATTCCAGGGCGGTGGATCAACACGAAAAGTTGAAAAAATGAGAACTCTGGAAAAAACGCATATGAAATAGGGGCGTTATGAAAAAATTTTTATTAGGTTCCAATTGGAAGATGAATAAAACAACGGCTGAAGGTCTCACCTACGCATCTGAATTGATGAATACCATCAAGAAATATCCCCAGTTTGATTTCTTCATCATCCCGCCTTTCACGCATCTCTGGAAAATGAAGGAGCTCATAGTCTCTGAAAAAAGCGATTTGAAACTGGGCGCACAGAATATGCACTATGAGGATTTCGGACAGTTCACCGGGCAAATTTCGCCGGTGATGCTCGAAGAAATCGGTATTGATATTGCCCTACTCGGTCATAACGATTGCCGACAGCATCTTTATGAAACGGATGAATCGGTCAATTTAAAAACGCTGGCCGCATTGAAATTCGGCTTTACCCCCCTGATCTGCATCGGTGAAAAGCAGGAGGACAAAAACTATGGCGTTTCCAAAGAAATGCTGGCCAAGCAATTGAAGATCGCCCTAACGAATGTACCTTCTGATGCCATCGGAAAATTCTGGGTAGCCTATGAACCCGTCTGGGCAATCGGCGACAGCGGAACCCCTCCCGAGGCCTCTTATGTCGAGGAAATCCATAATCATCTGAGAAATATTGTGCTTGAACTTTATGGCGAGTTGGGAAACGACATCCCGCTTCTTTACGGAGGCAGCGTCAACATTGATAACGCCAAACCTTACGCACTTCTTGAAAATGTGGACGGTTTGTTTTTTACCCGAAGTGCCTGGCCCGTCAGCCGCTTCGAAGAGATCATGGCTGCCGTTACTGAGATACTGAACTAAACAAGTTTTTTAATTCTTAGTTTGGATGACATCATTATGCACCATCGAAATCAAAAATCTTTAAAGCAGATATCTAAACTATTGATATCTGCTTTTATTATGGACTTTAGCCTTATTTTTCTCCCAAGTTACCGACAAAAGTAATCTGTACTAATTTGATAAAGTGTTCTATCCCAATATTCTTTCAACTACTCTTTTGTAGAATTCTGCCATTTACTCTGACTTTTCAAGATTTCCTTCAAATTTACATTATCTTTTTGGGTAACACTATTTGATGTATTTTTTAAGCACTGAAGTTCCACACTTCAGGATTGCTGCTTGCAACTGAAGTGGCGCCAATGCCAACGGCATTTAAGATTTGCTCTTCTGTTGTCATCAATCCACCCAGCATAATGGGTGCCGTTGTTTCCCCGGCAATCGCCTTAATAATCTGCTCCGGAATCGTCCCCGGCATCAGAATGACACCATCCGGGTCACATTCTTTTATGTTCATCAAACCGGTACGATAAGCATCTGAATCGATGATAAAAAAACCGAATGCCGCAAACATTCCGGCATCTTTAATATATTTTATACAGAGGGATTTCATCGTAATCACGCAATCTACTCCGCAATTGCCCATATACTGAATCCCCATCTTATCTCTGGCAATTCCTTTGATGGAATCTTGATGAACCATCACACGTTTGCCTGATTGATGAATAAGCTTAACCAGCCGCGACAGCGTATTGACATCACCTAATTTCAACATAATCCAGCCAACAATCGTTTCTTCCATCACATAAAGCAATTCTTTTCTCTGATGGACCGATGGAATAACCGGGTGAGGTTTTAGTAGCTTTTGAAAGTCTTCTTTACCAGAATTTTTCTTTTCCAAAACTTTTCCTTTCTTTGACATGAAAAAAGTCCGCATCATACAAAGGGCGCAATCCCGAAAATTCCGGTCCGGCGTAACCACAGTATTATACGGACATCTCTTAAACTCTTGCCCTGTGTTATTCTATTGTAATGGTTTACTTATAGTGCCATTTTATTCTTTAATTTTAAAGTTGTCAAGAATAATAGCAATTAAAGAACAGCAAATCGGAGTTTTGGCGAAGTGAAAAAAATAATACTGGAAACAATAGTGCCATCAGTTTTCTACTCATATCTATAGTTTTTTTTGTAGATTTGCGAATATTATTCTCAGAGAGATAATACGAGTTATTTTTATAGTATCAAGACAAGAAATTTCAATCCACACGCCCCATGCGGAGCGCGACTTGATTTCGTTAGCAAATTTATCTTGGTCATCTTGTTTCAATCCACACGCCCCATGCGGAGCGCGACACAGCGGACTGGGCAGAGCAATTGTGTATCACGTTTCAATCCACACGCCCCATGCGGAGCGCGACCTACATGCGCCGAATATGATACGCCTAGGTTTAGTTTCAATCCACACGCCCCATGCGGAGCGCGACTTACGCTTGCTTTGTGGCGCTTCAGCATTGTACATAGTTTCAATCCACACGCCCCATGCGGAGCGCGACATCCGCTTTTGAATGGCTTCAAATCGTATTCTTGTTTCAATCCACACGCCCCATGCGGAGCGCGACTTGACAATACAAATGAATGGAGAGCGCAAAGTAGTTTCAATCCACACGCCCCATGCGGAGCGCGACTCACAAACGAAGGACAAACAGTGTTATCTCAACTGTTTCAATCCACACGCCCCATGCGGAGCGCGACATGATCGATCCAGTCCACACAGAAGCTAGCATAGGTTTCAATCCACACGCCCCATGCGGAGCGCGACCCCGCGGAG
>JGI24143J45723_1000202_pt1 | contig 32304 bp, 27 predicted proteins | sample BarGraIncu00432A_FD_45723 | JGI IMG/M metagenome (IMG submission 45723) | reverse complement strand
ATCAGATGCAATTAAAAAATATAATTATGTTGGACTAGAAGATTGTATTGCTGCAAGCCTCGTGCAAGGTGGACCTAAAGGATGTCAGTATGGATGTATGGGTTTTGGTACCTGTGCCGCCAATTGTCCATTTGATGCTCTTACAATGGGAGAAAACGGGTTGCCAATTGTTGACGAGAAAAAGTGTACAGGATGTGGAAAATGTAGCTTGATTTGTCCTAAACACGTAATTACTATGGCACCAATTGGTGCACCGGTAGCAGTTCTTTGTAATTCAAAAGACAAAGGTGCTGCGGCTAAAAAAGTCTGTTCGGTTGCCTGTATCGGTTGTGGGGCTTGTAAAAAAAGCTGTCCTTACGATGCAATAACGGTTGAAAACAATTTAGCTGCCGTAAATGGAGCGATTTGCTTAGAAAAATGCAACAATCCAATTTGTCTGGAAAAATGCCCAACAGGAGCGATTGTGCCTTTAACTGAAGATGCAAAAAAAGCATCCGTAATCATAAAGGAAGCTGCTGCAAAAGCGAAGGCAGAAAAAGCTGCCCAAGCAGCGCAAGCAAAAAAAGAATAATAATAAAGTTGATGGAATAATCAACAGAAATTTAAGTCTGCAAAAGATGATCAATCATTATCTTTTGCAGACTTTTTAAATGAGTTAGACAATTATCAAATAAGTGTAAGCAAAAAAACAACAGGTCCGGATGACCTGTTGTTTTTATATTAGGAATGAAAAGAAAAAGGGGAGATGTTTATCTCTTGAAACTATAATAAGGCACGAACCTTTAGTGAATCTTGAAACAGATCGTAATTAAGCATAATTAAGAAATGTCTTATTTGTGAAGACGATGAGCGACGCACTGTCTTCATGAGGTGGCAATAATTAAAGAACTAGAAAGTCTGAATATGTGAGTTAAGAAACTGAATGATGATGGTGTTTTTTCAATATTGACAAAAAAGAATGGGTGTGATAACCTTTAAAATAATAAAATAGTTGGGGAGCTTGAGCATTTAGGCTGAGAGGAAGTAGAGCGTTACTTCGACCCATGCACCTGATACGGATAATGCCGACGTAGGGAAAGTGTGAAAATTTGCTGTGCATTAATGCGCGGCTTTTTTTATTTGTACGAAACGAAAGATGTAAGCTAAGTGGGAAAGGAATGATATGCAAAATGAAAACAAACTTTCAAATCGAAGCCTGACCCTTTTGTGGTTAGGTGCAGCCATCTCCATTGCAGAAGTGATGACTGGGTCGTTGATTGCTCCCCTTGGAATTAAAAACGGAGTGACAGCAATCATAATTGGTCATGTTATTGGGATATCCGTCTTGTTTTTGGCAGGAGTTATTGGTTCACAAAGCAAATTACCGGCCATCGAATCTTCGAGAATATCCTTTGGCAAATATGGATCATATTTTTTTTCAATATTGAACATCCTACAATTGATCGGGTGGACAGCGGTGATGGTGATTACAGCGGCAAAAGCAATTGATGGTGTCACAGCCAGTGCTTTTAATTATCAAAACACGACACTGGGGTGTATAATAATTGGTGCCTTTATTTTTTTATGGGTACTCGTGGGTTTTAAAAATATGGAGAAGCTAAACTATATTGCGGTAGGGCTTCTATTTATCGGTTCAGTTATTTTAAGTTTGCAGATCTTCGGCGGATCAGCTGCAAACTCAGCAGTTGAAGGCATGATGACCTTTGGCGGAGCTGTGGAATTGAGTGCGATCATGCCAATTTCATGGCTTCCGCTCATTGCAGATTACACGCGTTTTTCGGAAAAGAAAAAATCAGGGCCCTTGGTCAGTTCCATCAGTTATTTTATGGGAAGCTGCTGGATGTACATCATTGGATTAGGTGCCGCTCTTTATGCAGGTACATCGGATATTTTTGTGATATTGACCAGTGTGGGATTGGGTATGGTGGCCTTGATCATTATCCTTTTTTCCACTGTTACAACCGCATTTTTAGATGTTTATTCCGCAGGCGTGAGTTTTATAAATATCAATTCAAAGGTCAAAGAAAGAACCGCGGTACTGATAACCTGTGTGATCGGGGTTTTGTTGGCGATAGTTGCACCCATCGAGACATATCAGGATTTTCTTTATTTAATCGGATCAGTCTTTGCCCCGCTTTTTGCGATATTAATTACCGATTATTTCGTTTTCAAGAATACTCAGATAGAAGAGAAAAAATTGATTGATGTCAAAAATATGATTATTTGGGTAGTTGGAGTTGTGATTTATCGACAATTGATCACTTTAGATTTTCCCGTTGGGGTTACTCTGCCAGCAATGATAATAATTAGCCTAATATGTATATTAGTAAATGGAGGAATTAAATTATGTTTAAAAAGATCTTAGAAAACGTTAATAGAAAACACCCTTTGGTGCATGCAATCACGAATTATGTTACTGTAAATGATTGTGCAAATATTGCGTTGGCATGTGGGAGTTCGCCAATTATGGCGGATGATATCAATGAAGTTGAAGATATTGTTTCGATATGCAATGCATTGGTGATTAATATTGGCACCCTTAATGAACGAACCATCGCTTCCATGATCAAAGCAGGAAAAAAAGCCAATCAATTGGGTCTGCCTGTAATACTGGATCCTGTTGGGGCGGGCGCTTCAAAGTTTCGAACTGACACTGCTTTGGAACTGTTAAAGAAAGTGAGAATCAGCGTAATCCGAGGTAATATTTCGGAGATTAAGACGATTGATCAAGGCAGCGGAACTACAAAAGGTGTGGATGCAGATATTAATGATACGGTTAATGAGGAGAATCTCGATCAGATGATTCAGTTTACCCAAACTTTAAGTGAAAAAACCGGAGCAATGATTGCAATAACGGGAGCGATCGATATTGTTGCCGATAAAGAAAAGGCCTTTGTGATTAAAAACGGCCATCCAATGATGTCCCGAATAACGGGAACCGGATGTATGCTCACAACTGTCATTGGCGGTTATTGTGGAGCCAATCCGGAGGATTTGCTTCTTGCCACGGCAGCAGCTGTAAGCGGTATGGGATTATGCGGAGAGTTGGCATTTGAAAAGGTTTGGGCGCAAAAAGAGGGAACGTCATCTTTTAGAACCTATATCATTGACTTTATGAGCAATATGGATGTCGAGATTTTAGAAAGGGGAATGAAGGTTGAAATTCGATAAATCAGCAATGCTTTTATATGCCGTGACCGATCGAACCTGGTTGGGAACCCGAAGCTTATCTGAACAGGTTGAAGAGACCATTAAAGGCGGCGCGACTTTTATTCAGCTTCGGGAAAAAGAGATGTCCTTTGAAGGTTTTGTGGAAGAGGCAAAAGAAATAAAAAAAATGACGGATCGTTATCAAATTCCCTTTGTGATTAATGACAATCATGAAGTTGCCATGGCAGTCAACGCCGACGGCGTACATGTTGGACAGGGAGATATGGATGCCAGAGAGCTGCGAAAACGAATTGGAGATAAGATCCTTGGAGTATCGGCCCAGACTGTCCAACAGGCGGTTAAGGCTGAAGAAGACGGTGCTGATTATATTGGAGTGGGGGCCGTGTACGCCACTTCAACAAAAACCGATGCCAATCTTGTCGCGCTTGAAACCCTACAGAAAATTTGTAGTGTGATTTCCATTCCTGTTGTTGCTATCGGGGGATTGAATGAGAATAATATTCTTGATTTAACAGGGACTGGTGTGGATGGGGTGGCTTTAGTATCCGCCATCTTTTCAAAGATGGATATTGCAAAAGCGACAAGAGAATTACACAGCCTGTCCTGGAAAATGATAAAATCATGAATCAAAAAGGAATCATTTTTGATATGGATGGCACGCTCATTGATTCAATGCCTGTATGGAAAAATTTAGGAGGAAATTTTTTGAAAAATCATGGGATAAATCCTCCCGATAATTTAAATGAGATCATTACAACCATGAGCTTTTCGGAGTCTTCCCGTTATTTTGTTAATCAATTTGGACTTGCCTTAAGCGCAGAAGCGGTGAATGCTGAAATCAATGAAATGATTCGAGACAGTTATGGGACTCACTTACCCTTAAAGCCTTTTGTAAAGGAAGTTCTGGATCAATATATCAGACAGGGAATAAAAATGAGTGTTTTAACCGCAACCGATCGATCACTAGCTGAAACGGCATTGAAAAGACTGGGTATTTTAGATTGTTTTGAATTCATTTTGACATCAGGTATGACCGGACTCTCAAAAAGCCAGCCAGAAATATATCACCAGGCGGTTGAGACCCTTGGCATTCCGGAAAAAGAAATTGCCATCGTCGAAGATTCTTTATATTGTATTCAGGCGGCAAAAAATACACAGTGCTACATTGTCGGGGTTTATGATGAATTTTCAAAAAATGACTGGGAAGAAATAAAAAGAGTATCCAATCGAACGATTAGTAGTTTTGAGGAGTTGAAAAAATGAAAAAAGTTTTATCAATTGCCGGATCGGATTCAAGCGGCGGAGCAGGGATTCAGGCCGATATGAAAACCATTATGGCCCATAAAATGTATGCCATGACAGTGATCGCCGTATTAACGGCTCAAAACACAACAGGCGTCTATGGAATTTATGAGGTTGACAGTGCTTTTGTGGAAAATCAAATGGATTGTGTGTTTACCGATATTTTTCCGGATGCGGTAAAAATCGGGATGTTATACAGTGCTGACATTATCAACAGGGTTGCAAAAAAACTGATTGAGTACAAGGCCACTAATATCGTTGTGGATCCGGTAATGGTAGCAACCAGTGGGGGAAAATTATCCAGTGACGACAGCGTTGAAGCATTAAGAAAAAAGCTGTTTCCGATTGCTGATATTATCACTCCGAATATACCGGAAGCAGAATGTTTATGCGGTTTTGAGATTAAGTCCAAAGCCGATATGGTAAAAGCGGCAAAGATCATTTCTCAGGAGTGCAAAGGAAGCGTCCTGATTAAAGGCGGACATTTTGAAGAAAGTGCCGATGATTTTCTATTAATTGAAGCTGAAGAAATCTGGCTTTCAGGGAAAAAAATTGATAATCCGAATACCCACGGCACCGGCTGTACCCTTTCATCCGCGATTGCCTGCAATCTCGCAGCTGGACAGGATATGAAGCAGGCTGTGAAAAATGCAAAGGACTATATCATGGGTGCATTGGCGGCACAACTTGATTTGGGAAAAGGCAGCGGTCCGCTGGATCACGGTTATAAAATATAGGCGGCTTTTAACAGCTTAATGTGTATAAGTTATCAGACTGTGGATAAAATGCAAATGCAAATTCAGGCGACAATTGTAAAATCAGTTGCCGGTATCATGGCGAATAGGCGATAAGCCGGTACGAAATGGCAGCAGACAAGGATTTGCGATTGCTGCCGGGATAAACTTATCAACAAACTCCGATCTAATTGGGCATTAATTTTACCATTCTTTTTTTAATACTTTTTCAATAAAAATCTTCGCGATATCACTGTCAAACTGAGTGCCGGAGCATTTCTTGATTTCATCAATAGCTTCTTCCGGGCTAAAAGATTTGTGAAAAAGTCTATCAGAAGTCATTGCACTGTAAGCATCGGCAATCGCAAGAATTCTTCCTTGAACGGAGATTTCTTCACCTTTCAGACCTTTTGGATACCCGGTTCCATCCCATCGTTCATGATGCTCAAGAACATACTTGGCAGCTTCAGCTGTTTCGGTGACAGAACACAGTATATGGTAACCAATTTCAGGGTGCCTTTTTATTTCAGACCATTCATTGATATTTAGGTTTTCAGCATTATGACGGATTGAATCACCAATAGCAATTTTACCAATGTCATGCCTTAATCCAGCAATTTTGATATGGTTAATGGCATCCCTTTCAAAGCCCATTTCCTTTGCAATTGCTGCACAGAGTCCACCGACCAATTCGGATTCAAGCATCTCTTGTTTATCTCTTTTATATAATAAATTGACAATTAAATCAATCGTTGCTTTTTTTATATTTGGGCTTACTGAAAGCTTGTGTGCATACATAGCATCTTCTGCTTTTTTATAGATTTCTGTCATTTTTTCTGAAACATCGCATTTTACAGAAAGGCCCATGGAAACAGAAAAAATAGTATTTTGAATATTTGCATTTGAAATTGAATCATATAAACGTTCAATTATTTGTTTTGCATTTTCTTCATTTGTTCTGGGAAGCAAAACAACAAACTCGTCACCTCCAGTTCGGGAGACAATTTCATCGTTTCGACACTCGTTCTTCAAGATGTTTGCAAAATTTTCTAGAATTATGTCTCCTGATTGATGACCGTAAGCATCATTGACTAATTTCAAACCATTAACATCTGCCATGATCAGAGCAATCGGGAGGTTGCGTTCAGTATCTAATCGTCGCAATTCTTCTTCATAAAACCGTCGGTTGTAGAGCCCTGTGAGTTGATCATGATAACTTAAATAAAGAACTTCTTTTTCTGCACGCTTTCTTTTTTCAATATTACGGCTGACACCAACAATTTCAATATCTTCATCTGAATTATATCGATATTTTGTTGACAGTTCAACCCAAATAATATTACCATTTCTACATGGCTGTTGAATTTCAATAAGGGCTGGATTAGAATTTTCAGGGTTGGCGATAAAATTCTCCAAATCGTTTTTTATGCATTCCTGCATAATAATTGAGGACTCTGGAGTAACGAATTTCTCTAAGTTTGTTTTAAGAGCTTCTTCAGAGGTGATGCCTATTAATTGGAGTATGGATGGGCTTATATAAGTAAATTTATTTTTTGTAATGTTAAAGAGCCAAGTGACATCAGATGCAAATTCAGTAAGGAGCCGATATTTTTCTGCACTAATTTTTAGTTCGCGTTCTGCATTTTCACGATCCGTCATATCATGAATAATACCGATAATATGCGGAGTATCATTCAGCATAATCACTTCGCCTGAAAAAGTACAAAAAAGAATACCATTGTTTTTGCTTCGAAAATTTAATTCGTAGTTTCTGATCGATTTGTCTTCAGAAAGAGCATTTATTATTTTTTGCGAATCGGAAAGATCATTATAGATATTGAGATCAAGTATGCTTTTATTAAGAAGTTCTTCTTTGCTGTAACCGGAAAGTTTCATAAAACCAAGATTGTAATTAATGATCATTCTATCAGAAAAGCGAGTCAGGATACTGGCATCAGGACCGAGGTTGAAAATTTGTTCAAAATGTTCCTTAGCTTCGAGAATTTCCGAACTTAAGCGCTTGTTGATCATAAAAATGAGGATAAAGGCAGTGATGAAATTCAAGATAAAGAGACCAGAAATTGAAAGCAATTGGAACATATCTGGATAAAGCGCATAGGTTAAAGGCTTAGAAAATAACGCGAAAAAAGCACGCAGAACTGAAAAAGCTCCGACAAAAAAGAATATTCCAGCGAGAAACTTCGCTGAGGCGATGAGTGACATTATTCTGTTTTTTAGAACGCTTGAAGCAATTAAAAATGAGATTAATGAAATGGAAATGTTCACTGAAAAAATTCGATAAGTAATATTGTCATTGAAATAGTTAAAGTAAGTCAGTAAAAAAAAAGCAATCATAAAAACAGACAGTATTATCCATTTTTCTACTTTTATATTTAAAAAACGCATCAAGCCAACATATTGAAATATTAATGCCAAGATGAGTAAAGAATTTCCAAGGATAATCGTAATAAAAGAGTTAGAGATGATTGTCTGGAGTATAATAAAAAGAAATCCACAAGCACACAAATAATAACCAATACCAAAAATATTAATACCCTGATATTTTCTGTTCGCTGAAGATTGAAAAATGATAATAATTCCTTGAAAAACACTGGAAATGACCAGGATCAGTGCGATTGTACTGATGTCAATATTCATGATCGACCTCTCATTACATTAGAAAAATGGGATTAAGATTAAAAACGAATCAGTTAAAAGAAACATTATTATTTTTATATCCACATTGGAAAGAAATAAACTATATTTATTCAGCTTTAGAAACCATGGCGATATTCATGAAGACTGCATGAATATCATCATGAAAGATCTTATTAAGCTGATGGATCCCAAGTACAAAGAAGTCTGGGGAATGTTTACCCCGAGAGGTGGGATATCCATTGACCCCTACTGTAACTATGGAAAAGAAGGGACAGAATGGTTTGATGTTGCCAAAAAGAGATTGTTCAAACATGATCTTTATCCTGAAAAAATAGATAATCAATAATAACCATGTTGAGAGTATGAGATATTGACATTATAGCACATAAAATAGCCGTTAAAAGGATTAAGGTGAAAAGCGCCTATCCTTTTAACGGCTATTTTTAAATATTCTGTTTACTATCTTTTAATAAAACATCATGAGCTCCACCTTCTACAATACTGGTTGAGGAAACTAGAGTAAGTTTTGCATTTTTATGCAATTCGGGTATGGTTAAAACGCCACAGTTGCACATGGCTGAACGTACTTTGCTTAAAGAGAGGGTTACATTGTCTTTTAAACTGCCGGCATAGGGGACATAAGAGTCAACCCCTTCTTCAAAAGATAACTTATCATCGCCACCCATATCGTATCGTTGCCAGTTTCTGGCACGATTTGAGCCTTCGCCCCAGTATTCTTTCATATAGCTACCGTTGATGTTCACTTTATTTGTTGGGCTTTCATCAAATCTGGAGAAATATCTCCCAAGCATGATAAAATCCGCGCCCATTGCAAGTGCCAGAGTCATATGATAATCATAAACAATACCCCCGTCAGAACAGATGGGAATATAAATACCGGTTTTATCAAAGTATTCATCCCGGGCTTTTGCAACTTCTATAATTGAAGTTGCTTGTCCTCTACCGATGCCCTTTTGTTCACGTGTGATACAGATTGCAGCAGGTCCGATGCCTACTTTTACAAAATCAGCACCACATTCAGCAAGAAAGAGAAAACCATCTCGGTCTACAACATTCCCAGCACCGATTTTCACCTGATCTCCATAGTTCTTTCGGACATACTCGATGGTTATCTTTTGCCATTCAGAATAACCTTCTGAGCTGTCAATACATAGCACATCCACACCGACTTTAATTAACGCCGGTATGCGTTCTGCATAATCTCTAGTATTAACACCAGCACCAACAATATATCGTTTGGAACTATCAATCAGCTCATGCTCGTTTTCTTTGTGTGAATCATAATCCTTGCGAAAAACCATGTATTTTAATCTTTGATCGCTATCAATAAGAGGAAGACAATTCAATTTATGATCCCAAATAATATCGTTGGCTTCTTTAAGCGACGTCATGGCATCCGCATAAATTAAATTTTCAAACTTTGTCATAAATTCACTTGCTTTTGTATCTAAAGCCATTCTACTGATTCGATAATCTCTACTTGTTACGATACCGACAAGCTTGCCGGTCAGGGTTCCATCTGTTGTTATTGCAACGGTTGAATGATTGGTTTTTTCCTTTAGTGCCAGAATATCTGCAAGTGTGCTATCAGGAGAAATATTAGAATCACTTGTGACAAAACCCGCCCGATAGCCTTTAACTCGAGTGACCATTTGCATTTGGCTCTCGATGGACTGAGAACCGAAGATGAAAGAAATCCCACCTTCTTTTGCTAGAGCAATTGCCATTCTGTCATCAGAGACTGACTGCATAATAGCAGACACGAGGGGAATGTTCATTGTAAGCGAAGACTGTGTGCCCTTTTTAAATTTAACGATTGGTGTTTTTAAACTAACCTTTGCGGGAGTACATTCGATAGAAGTATATCCAGGAATTAATAAATACTCTCCAAATGTACGTGAAGGCTCAGAAAAATATGATGCCATGTAGTTCACTCCTTAAAATAGATTTGTTTATCAAAATATCATTTTTAAGGAAGGGAGTCAATGATTTTTATTTTAAGTCAAATTAGATTTAAGAAATATTGATGGACGGTGTGATCATCAGTCAATTCAGGATGAAATGAAGTGACAACCATGTTACCCTGTTTGGCTGCCACAATATGGCTGTCAACACGGGCTAAAACCTCAACTTTTCCGCCAACACTTTCAATATAGGGGGCCCGAATGAAGACCATTGGGATTTTTCCCAAGGCATCAAATTCTTCGTCCGTCTGAAAACTTCCCAGCTGCCGGCCATAGGCATTTCGCCTGGACACAATGTCCATGGTGGCAAAATGGGGGGGTCCATCATCAGCTATTTTTCCAGCTAACAGGATGAGTCCGGCACAGGTTCCCAAAACAGGGAGACCTTGTTCAATTAATTGTTTTAAAAGATCAAACAGGTCAAGTTCTCGAATGAGTTTTCCAATTACGGTGCTCTCACCACCAGGAAATACCAGACCGTCAATGGAATGATCGGTCAGATCGGATTTCTTTCTTATCTCAATGCAGTTCACGTCCAAGTGCTTAAGAATTTTGATATGTTCTTCGAAAGCACCCTGGACAGATAATACCCCAATTGTTTTTTTCATTAGATCCCTCGTTGAGCCATTAATAATTCGATTTCCTGTTCATTAATTCCAACCATTGCTTCACCCAGATCTTCAGACAGTTCGGCAAGCAGTTTAGGATCATTAAAATTGGTGACGGCTTTGACAATCGCTTGGGCTCTTTTGGCAGGATTCCCTGATTTGAAAATACCAGAGCCCACAAAGACACCTTCGGCACCAAGCTGCATCATTAAAGCAGCATCAGCAGGGGTGGCAATACCGCCAGCTGCAAAATTGACCACCGGAAGCTTTCCGGTTGCATGAATAATTTTCACTAAATCATAGGGAACCTGCAAATCTTTGGCAACCTGAAAAAGTTCATCTTCTCTTGTAGCTTGAATCGTTCGAATCTGCTGATTAATCAGTCGCATATGGCGAACCGCTTGAACGACATCTCCGGTTCCCGGTTCACCCTTGGTACGAATCATGGAAGCCCCTTCGCTAATTCTTCTTAAAGCCTCACCCAGGTCTTTTGCGCCGCATACAAAAGGAACATCAAACTTGGTTTTGTCAATATGGTAGGTGTCATCTGCAGGGGAAAGAACTTCGCTTTCATCAATGTAATCAATTTCGATGGCTTGAAGTATCTGAGCCTCCCCAAAATGACCGATGCGTACTTTGGCCATAACCGGAATGGAAACCGCCTTTTGAATGCTTTTTATCATTTTCGGGTCGCTCATTCTGGAGACACCGCCGGCGGACCGAATGTCGGCTGGAATCCGTTCCAGTGCCATAACAGCACAAGCGCCGGCATCTTCTGCAATACGCGCCTGTTCAGCAGTGGTGACATCCATAATAACCCCGCCTTTTAACATTTGTGCCAAATTCTTGTTTAACTCATAACGATTACCCATTTTATTTTTCTCCTTTTATTTTGCAATTGATTTTACTGATTTGTTCAATGTGCAGTATTGTAATACAATGCTGACATCATTAAAAGTATCAAAATAAATAAATATAATGGTATCAGATGGAAAATAGTTCTCAGGAAAACGAGTAACATTCTTTTAAAAAAATCTTCTTGATTTTCATCTGTTTCTATAGTACAATTTGTGTCGTATGATTAGAGGTAGATTTTAATCTATTAAGCGTATTCTAAAACGAAGTTTTCTGAATGCGTCAAAGAATTCTTTTGACCATTTCTTTATCCGGATTAATCGAGAATGATAAAGGAATTGAATGCCATACGTACAGCTAGGTCGAATGCCGGTTGGCAACTTTCGTTGCCTTATTGATTGAGTGAATGCTCAAATTTTATAAGTTGGTTACTTAAAACCGTGTGCGTTTTTGCACATCACACTTGTGAAAAAATCAATAAGAGTAGTAAAAGTAAGTTCTTGCTATATAGACTCTGACTTCTACATTTTGAATAAATAAACCCGAAAATGCGATTAAGCATTTAATTCGAAATAAAACAAAATTAGTAGAAAAGAAACTCAAGTGGATGGACAGCAGATGCTGGAAGATCACTTGGGTTTTTTGCTTTACAGGGAATAATTGAAATGGGGTGGAATATGGAAAATAAATTAAAGTTAAATGGTTTTAATAATTTAACCAAATCCCTTAGCTTTAACATTTATGATGTGTGTTATGCTAAAAGCGAACGTGAACAGCGGGATTATATTGCCTATATTGATGAACAGTATAATTCTGAGCGTTTGACTAAGATTTTGTATCGTGTTACAGAGATGATCGGGGCTCGGGTACTGAATGTATCTAAGCAGGATTATGATCCACAGGGTGCCAGTGTGACATTTTTAATTGCAGAAGAAACTTTTCTTAGAGGTTGTCAGGGAGAAAGTGGTTCTAAAGCTGACTTGAATGGAGAGACGGTCATCGCCCATTTGGATAAAAGCCATGTGACGGTTCATACCTATCCGGAATATCACCCGGATAATTCCATTGCAACCTTTCGGGTGGATATAGATGTAGCCACCTGTGGAGAAATCACACCGTTAAGTACACTGGATTTTCTCATTGGAAGCTTTGATTCGGATATTATCACCATGGACTATCGGGTGCGGGGCTTTACCCGGGATGTGAGTGGAAAAAAACTGTTCATTGATCATAAGATTACATCAATTCAGGATTATATCAATAATGAAACGTTGAAAGAATATGATGCGATTGATATTAATGTTTATCAGTCTAATATTTTTCATACAAAGATGATGTTAAAAGAAATATGTTTGCAAAATTATCTTTTTAATACCGACGCTTATGAATTGCCGCCAAGAACGCGATTGCAAATAACGGAAAGCCTTCGTCGGGAGATGATTGAAATTTTTAGCGGAAGCAATGTGTATTAAAAAGGGAGGAAATGAAGAAAAGTGTCAAAATTACAACAAGAACGAATGCCTATTTTGGAAGCACTGAATAAGTTTAAGAAAAGCCGGGTAGTTCCCTTTGATGTCCCAGGACATAAACGGGGAAGAGGAAATTCAGAGTTAACTGATTTTTTAGGTGAAAGCTGTATGTCAGTGGATGTTAATTCCATGAAGCCACTTGACAATCTTTGCCATCCTATTTCAGTTATTAAAGAAGCCGAGGAGTTGGCGGCAGATGCCTTTGGTGCTAGCCAGGCGTTTTTTATGGTGAATGGCACCACGTCTGCGGTCCAGAGTATGGTTTTATCTGCCTGTAAAAAAGGTGAAAAAATTATTCTGCCAAGGAATGTTCACCGCAGTGTTATCAATGCACTTATTCTTGGGGGGGCCATTCCTATTTATGTGAATCCCGAAATGAATCATGAACTGGGTATATCCTTGGGAATGACCTTGGCATCTGTGGAAAAAGCGATTAGTGAAAATCCCGAAGCAAAAGCGGTACTGGTAAACAATCCCACTTATTATGGAATCTGTTCCAATCTAAAGGCCATAACAGAGCTGGCACACCAGCATGGAATGTTGTTGCTGGTGGACGAAGCTCATGGAACTCATTTTTATTTTGGCGAAAACATGCCATTAAGTGGCATGGCGGCAGGAGCAGATATGGCTTCTGTGAGTATGCACAAATCGGGTGGTTCGCTGACGCAAAGCTCATTTCTTTTAGTCGGTGGAGTGATCGTTAAACCAGGGTATGTACGACAAATTATCAATCTTACCCAGACCACCAGCGGTTCGTATTTACTCCTCTCCAGTTTGGATGTTTCACGAAAAAATCTTGCTTGCAATGGAAAAGAAATTTTCAAAAAAGTGTCTCAGATGGCTCAATATGCAAGAGATGAAATTAATCAGATCGGGGATTACTATGCTTATTCCAAAGAACTGATTAACGGGGATACAATTTATGATTTTGATGCGACAAAATTATCGATTAATACTTTGAATGTGGGTCTTGCGGGTATTGAGGTGTATAATATTTTAAGAGATGAGTATGACATTCAGGTGGAATTCGGGGATGTTGGAAACATTTTAGCTTATATTTCAGTAGGAGATACGCATCAAAATTTAGAACGTTTAGTGAGTGCTCTGGCAGAAATTCGTCGCATTTATAAAAAAGATAAAGCCGGAATGCTGCAATATGAATACATTAATCCGGAGGTGCTTGTAGCTCCTCAAGAAGCTTTTTATGCAGAAAAGGAAGCACTTCCACTGGAGCAAAGCGGAGGGCGTATTTGCAGTGAATTTGTGATGTGTTATCCTCCGGGGATTCCCATTCTTGCACCAGGAGAAAAAATTACTGAGGAAATTCTTGATTCGATTGAGTACATGAAAGATAAGGGGTGCTTTATGACCGGTCCGGAAGATATGGACATTAAGAATCTCAATGTTCTGAGAGAGGTATAGCAATGGAACTATGGTTTACAGAAAAACACACCCCCACTGTAAAATTTTCAATACAGGTGGATCGTCAGCTTTATTGTGGACAAAGTGAGTTTCAGCGGATTGATGTCTTTGATTCCAAAGAGTTTGGACGGTTTTTAACTTTAGACGGATACATGATGCTGACAGAAAAAGATGAGTTTATCTATCACGAGATGATTGTGCATGTTCCTATGGCGGTTCATCCGGCACCAAAGAAAGTATTGGTCATTGGGGGCGGTGATGGCGGTGCTGTCAGAGAGTTAACGCGCTATCAAGCAATAGAACAGATTGATTTGGTGGAGATTGATGAACTGGTGGTGGAGGTTTGTAAGAAGTATTTGCCTCACACAGCCTGCTGTTTTGGTGATGAACGCGTATCGGTATATTATCAGGACGGATTAAAATTTGTTCGTCGATGTGAACAAAAGTATGATCTCATCATTGTGGATTCCACCGATCCTTTTGGTCCTGGCGAAGGATTGTTTACCAAGGAATTTTATGGCAATTGTTTTAAGGCACTTAAGGAAGACGGGATTATGGTTAATCAGCATGAAAGTGCGTTTTATCAGGATGACGCGGTGGCGATGCAACGAGCCCATAAACGGATTGTCGATTCGTTCCCCATCAGTCGAGTTTATCAGGCGCATATCCCCACCTATCCTTCGGGTCACTGGCTGTTTGGATTTGCCTCGAAAAAGTACCATCCCATTGAGGATTTAAAAGCGGCGAAATGGAATGCTTTAGGTTTTAAAACCCATTATTATAATACCAAATTGCACGTCGGTGCTTTTGCCCTGCCGAATTATGTGGAGGAGCTTCTGAGAGATGTTGAGTAAAAATATAGAAACATTTTTGGGATGTGAAAACAACTATCAGGAAGCAAAAGCAGTTGTTTTTGGAGCACCTTTTGATTCCACAACCTCTTTTCGGCCGGGAACCCGTTTTGCCAGTAAAACCATGCGGGGAGATTCCGATGGATTAGAAACCTACAGCCCTTATCAGGATAAAGATTTAGCGGATATCAAAGTATTTGATGGCGGCGATCTGGAACTTTGTTTTGGAGATACAAAAAAAGCATTGAGCCAAATTGAAGCGTTCACGGCGCAGATTCTTGGGGACAACAAGTTGCCGGTGATGATTGGCGGAGAGCATCTCGTGACGCTGGGGGCGGTGCGGGCAGTATTTAGAAAACATCCGGATCTTCATGTGGTTCATTTTGACGCCCATGCGGATCTGAGAGATGATTATCTTGGAGCAACCCTATCTCATGCGACGGTTCTTCATCGAGTGTGGGATCTAGTTGGAGATGATCGAATTTTCCAGTTCGGTGTTCGTTCAGGAGACCGGAGCGAATTTCGGTGGGGAAAAGAGCATGTGGTAACCCGCAAATTTGATTTCCAGGGACTGGAAGAGATGGTGGAAAAATCAAAAGGCAAGCCAGTTTATTTCACGCTGGATCTCGATGTGCTGGACCCATCGGTGTTTCCGGGAACGGGAACGCCGGAACCCGGCGGAGTCAGTTTTATGCAGCTGCTCGACGCTATTCGATCCGTCAGCGAGCTTTCAATTGTGGGCTGTGATATTAACGAGTTGTCTCCGGTTTATGATCAGAGCGGCGTTTCAACAGCTGTGGCCTGCAAGGTTTTGCGTGAGCTGTTGCTGGCAGTTGTTAAATAATATAATTAAACTAAAATATCAACAGGAATTGCGGAATTCTAAAGACTCAAGCAACACTTGCTTCGCTGTCAGTTTTCACAAACAATTTTGTAATGTGTAGGCAAACAGTTCATCGCACTGTCTGCCGTACAGTGCAAAAATTGTTTCGTGTAAAACTGGCAGCGAAGCCCAGGGAAGTTTTGTAAAAGTCTAACAATAAAGGAGGATAAAATTATGGGAAAAGCGTTAATTATTGGTTGCGGTGGGGTTGCCAGCGTCGCTATTCATAAATGTTGTCAGAACAGCGAGGTATTCAGTGAAATATGCATTGCCAGCCGGACAAAGAGTAAATGCGATGCGTTGAAAGCTAAACTTGATGGTGGTGATACGAAAATCACCACGGCGCAAGTAAACGCTGATCATGTGGATGAATTGATTGCCATCATTGAAGCATTCAAGCCGGATGTGGTACTAAATTTGGCACTGCCCTATCAGGATTTAACGATTATGGATGCCTGCCTGGCGACGAAGACGAATTATGTGGATACGGCCAATTATGAGCCGGTGGACACCGCAAAATTCGAATACAAATGGCAGTGGGATTATCGGGAACGTTTTGAAAAAGCTGGAATCACGGCTCTATTGGGGAGTGGTTTTGATCCGGGGGTAACCGGAGTCTTTGCTGCTTATGCCCAAAAGCATTACTTTGACGAAATCAACACGATTGATATCCTTGATGCCAACGCGGGAGACCATGGTTATCCCTTTGCAACAAACTTCAATCCAGAGATCAATATCCGGGAGGTGAGTGCCAACGGCAGCTATTGGGAAGCTGGAAAGTGGATTGAAACCAAGCCCATGGAGATCAAACGGGTTTATGATTTTCCGGAGATAGGACCGAAAGACATGTACCTGCTTCACCATGAAGAACTGGAATCATTGGGATTAAATATCAAAGGGATAAAACGAATCCGTTTTTTCATGACCTTCGGGGAGAGTTATCTCACCCATTTGAAATGTCTGGAAAACGTCGGAATGACTTCCATCAAACCGATTGAATTTGAAGGCCGGCAAATCGTGCCGCTGCAGTTTTTAGCAGCCGTTTTGCCTGACCCATCCACATTGGGGCCAAGAACGAAGGGGAAAACAAATATCGGCTGCATTTTCCAGGGAAAAAAGGACGGAGAGGATAAAACCTACTATCTCTACAATGTTTGTGATCATGAGGAATGTTATAAAGAAGTCGGTTCTCAGGCAATTTCTTATACCACTGGTGTTCCGGCCATGATCGGAACGATGATGGTGATGACAGGACAGTGGAACCGGCCGGGAGTATACAACGTTGAAGAATTTGATCCCGATCCGTTTATGGCAGCATTGAACAAATGGGGACTGCCCTGGCAGGAGTGTTTTAACCCGGAACTCGTTGATTAGATGATGCAAATTAATGATGCTTTTTTGGAGCTGCCAACCCCTTGTTATATTGTGGATGAAGAACTGCTCATTAAAAATTTGAAGATTTTAGATGCTGTTCAAAGACGAACGGGTTGTCATATATTGCTGGCACAAAAGGCTTTTTCGATGTTTTCTTTATACCCTCTCATCGGGAAGTATTTATCGGGTACAACTGCCAGCGGTTTGTTTGAAGCTCGTCTGGGTTATGAGGAAATGGGAAAAGAAAACCATGTTTTTTCAACCGCCTATTTGGAGAATGAATTTGATGAGATGGTATCATTATGCGACCATATCATTTTTAATTCATTTAACCAATGGGTGAAATATAAAGATCAGGCATTGGCAGCCGGACGAAGCTGCGGGATGCGAATCAATCCTGAGTGTTCAACTCAGGAGCATGCCATTTATGATCCCTGTGCACCGGGTTCCCGGATGGGAGTAACCGTAAAACAGTTTAAGCCGGAACTGCTTGAAGGCCTTGAGGGACTTCATTTTCACACGCTTTGCGAACAAAACGCCGATGCTTTGGAAGCCACCTTAAAGGCGGTGGAAGATCAGTTTGGTTGTTATCTCCACCAAATGAAGTGGCTGAATTTTGGCGGGGGACACCATATTACCCGAAAAGATTACGATGTTGAAAAACTGATCGCCTGCATCAAGCATATTCAGGGCAAATACAAGGTGAAAGTTTACCTTGAACCGGGTGAGGCGGTGGCTTTAGACACCGGCTTTTTGGTATCGACGGTACTGGATATTGTTGATAATGGAATTAAGAATGCGATTTTAGATGCATCTGCTGCCTGCCATATGCCGGATGTATTGGAAATGCCCTATCGCCCGGAAATCATCAGAGTCGGGTTAGCTGGAGAAAAGTCTTTCACCTATCGTCTGGGTGGGGCAACCTGTCTGGCTGGAGATATTATGGGCGATTATTCTTTTGATCGCCAGCTTAAAATTGGAGACAGACTTGTATTTTGCGACATGGCCATCTATTCGATGGTAAAAAACAATACGTTTAACGGCATGAATTTACCATCGATTGCAATTTTCACAGAAGCAAAAAAAATCCAAATAGTTAAGCAATTCGGGTATGAAGATTTTAAGAACCGATTATCCTGATGGATAACCGGTTGGCTGTTTAGTAAGAGAAAAGGGAGATGTTGTATGGATATGGAAAAAGATATGATTAAGACAATAGAAAATGATCGCTTTGCCAATTTGCTGGGAATAAAACTGGTAAAAGTTGATCATGGATATGCAGAAGTGAAAATGGAAATCAAAGAAGTGCATCTCAATGGCGTGAACATTGTTCAGGGTGGCGTGATTTTCACACTGGCAGATTATGCATTTGCAGCAGCCTCAAATACAAAAGGACTGGTTACCGTTGGAATCAATGCAAGCATATCATATTTTAAATCGCCGAAAGGTAAATGGCTGTTTGCAAAAGCCAAAGAGATCTCTTCAACCAGAAGTATTTGTAATTATACGGTGGATATTTTTGATGAAACGGATGAAATCATTGCTCGATTTAACGGAATGGGATATATAAAAAGGCCTCGATAGGGCTCACAGGCTGCTGATAAACAACGGATGCCGATCAATTGTTATTAAAAAGGGCAAGAGAAATTAAACCAGGCCAAGCCAGAGTAAAAGGGTTTACTCTGGCTTGGCTTTTGTTCGAAACAATGACCCTTTAGAAATTGATGTTCGGTTCTGGTAACTTTAGATTACTTCAATGGTTGCCATCGTTTTATGAATATTAGCGAGTCGCTCTGTTGGTATGTTTTCTAAATACTTCTTTAAATTTTTCTGCATCAAAACTTCTTCTACTGAATATTCAACGACATTTACTTCCTGGTTGATGGGATTGTGCTTAACTAAGGCCGCAACCTCAATATCGTCAAGCAAATCAAACACGGTGGATGCTTCAGCGAAGGAAAATTGACCAGCTATGATGATATCTTCCATATCGGCAAGTGTTTTAATATACTCTTTTATGATCTGAAGTTTATCTTCAAAATATCGGCAGGAAAGCAATTCACTGACAATATCCCGATAGGCTTTATCATCCATCTTAACGCCCATGTAGTATTTGACAATGGGTTTGGAATGAGGATTGAAACGCGGAACAAAAACTTTTTCTATCGTATCTGTTTCAAGTGCGGTGCAAATCTTTAATGCTATTTTAGGTAAGCTTGAAAGGAGATAGTGTTCCACAGAGGTATTCGAAATTTCCAAGTCTTCAAACATTTCATTTGTCGCTTCCAGTAATTGATCAAAAATAAACGGCTGTTTTTTTCCGAGTAGTTTATTTCCTATTTTTTGAATATCCAAAAGATTCAAGTCTAGAGATTGAACAGGTTTTTTTAGGAACATACAACCCAAGGCGTTTTGAAGAACCTGTTCACAAAGATTATCCAGTAAGTCTTTGTAATTTTCATCATAACCGCACATGACTTCGTGAATGATGTCGGCATCAAATTTTTGGCAAAATAAATTTTCATAGTATAAATTTTCCAAATATTGAATGATGTATTCCACACCGGCTAAGTCAGTGACGGGATGAATGAGCTGATAATCAATTGAACCGGGGATTTCATGGGTACCAAAGTTTACGTTATATTGTTCAAAAAAGGGTTTAAGTCCCGTCTCAATGGTTGCATTATAAGTGTGGTTTTGAGTTGAAATTTTGGTTTTATCAATTTGATGAAAAAAATACTTTGCAACATTCAGTTTTCGGATAATGATTTTGTAGCCATATTCGTAGAGCTTTTCAATGGGTTCATGAATGATGTGATAAATAGCTGTTGAAACATTAGGCAATGACTTTAGATAAATACTGATGGTGTATAAGTTGGAAGCCATAATATTTTGGGCAGTTTCCACCCTTACGGAGCTGCTTTGGCCTTTTGTATACCGTTCAGTGCTTTCGGATAAGAGTTTAAGACATTCTCCCTGGATACGTTCAGATTCTAATTGGCTCAGTTCACCCTGGATATAAGCCTCTTGTAAAAGTGATTGAAAAAAAAATTCCTTACTAAGCTTCTGTTCATCAATTTTTGAGTGTTTATCGATACTATTCATTGTTTTCTTCTTTCTCCTCCGCTTCCATTTCTTTTCTGATTGCTTCTTCCAGCTCATTATAATCTGGGTTGTAACCAAACCTTATATTTCGCGCCATTCTATCAAGCTCGGTAAATTTAAGTTGATCTAGGGAACCGTGACAAACACCATCAAAGTACATTTTCATATAGTTGATTAGGTCATCGTCACTCATTAAATCAAGAGTTTCATTTTTATAGTAATAAAATATTTCAATAAGCTCGTGCAGAATTCCTTCAAAATTTTCTTGCGAAAGATAGGGGGAGTCGCAAAATACGATAATTATTTTTCCGATGATTCCGCCACCAAATTCGATCCTTCCCAAATTTTCGAGGGAATAGGAACGCGTTTCAACAAGTTCAAGAGCGGATGCTTTGGTTAGTGCCAGCGAATATTGATCGATTATTTCGTTACACAGCATTATTTCTGAAACGGCTTGCTTTTGGACAAGCGCATTATCAAAAAGCATTAGATTAAATGACATGTTGGTTACCTCATTTGTAAAATATTTGATAGACATAAAAGACGTATTTTTTATTGACAATGCATTTTTTATGTGATATGATACGCTTGTAATTTATCAGAATATATTATTTGTGCGTATAAATTTAATGATATCACAAGTGTTAAGCTAAATCAATAAATATAAAAAGAAAAACAGGTGCCGTTTTAATAGCGGCGCCTGTTTTTCTTTTTTGGACCATTTGATTGCTTTTGAGGAATAAGGGTAATACAAATATAAAGTTGCATTCTAAAATGGACTGGAGGTATTTAGATCAATGGAAAATAAAAAAAATGACCAGAAAGAAAGTCTTTCCAAAGAAAAAAATATAACTTTCTCAGATGAGTTATTAAAAATGGCAACAGCAGAAAAAGATGATGTCCTGAGGCAGCTTGATACGCAATTGAAGGGCCTTCAAGAGGATGAAGCCAATTTGAGAATAAAACAATACGGATTCAATGAGATTGCTCGAAAAAAAAAGAAATCTGCGCTTATGCATTTTTTTAATAATTTAAAAAATCCCTTAGTTATCCTGCTTTCCGTTTTGGCTGTGATCTCATATCTGACCGGAGATGTACGGGCGACCTTAGTTATTTTTGCAATGGTAATTTTAGGCGTTGTTCTTCGCTTTTTTCAGGAAATGCGTGCTGACAATACCGCGGAAAAACTTAAAGAAATGGTCAGTAGCGAAGCAACTGTGATCCGGGATGGAGAAGAAAAAGAAATACCGCTGAAGATGTTGGTTCCTGGAGATATCATTCGTTTATCGGCGGGGGATATGACCCCCGGTGATATTCGTATTCTGTCAGCTAAGGACTTATTTCTCAATCAGTCAGCACTTACGGGAGAAGCTTTACCAATAGAAAAAAATTCAAAACCAGTGTCAAAAGATCAGCGCAATCCTCTAGAAGTCGAGAATTTATGCTTCCTAGGTTCAAATGTTGTGAGCGGAACGGCTTTGGCAGTGGTGATTCATACCGGCGATAAAACATACTTTGGCTCTTTGGCCGCCAGTATTACAGAGGAACAGGAGTTAACGAGCTTTGATAAAGGAATCAATGGATTTACCTGGCTGATGATCCGTTTCATTGGGGTTATGGTACCCGTTGTATTTCTGATTAATGGCATCAGCAAGCAGAACTGGCTGGAAGCCTTTCTTTTTGCAATGGCAGTCGCAGTCGGATTAACCCCTGAGATGATGCCGATGATTGTATCGGTCAATCTTTCAAAGGGAGCAATGATGATGTCCCGCAAAAAGGTGATTGTCAAGCGCTTGAATTCAATTCAAAATTTTGGTGCCATGGACTTGTTATGCACCGATAAAACCGGAACCATCACAGAGGGGAAAATAATTCTTGAAAAGCACGTCAATGTTCAAGGCGAACCAAGCTCCAGGGTTCTGCATTATGGGTATTTAAATAGTTATCATCATACCGGATTGAAAAATCTCCTGGATGAAGCGATTCTCGAACATGGGGAATTGGAAGAGTTTTTAAAAGCCGATGAAAAATATAACAAGATTGATGAGATCCCTTTTGATTTTACCCGAAAACGGATGTCGGTTATTGTTGAAGACGAAACCGGTTTAAATATATTGATCTGCAAAGGTTCGGTGGACAAAATTATCGAGTGCTGCAACCGTGTGGAAATCCATGGGAACATTTTTCCGATGCTTCCTGAATATGAAGAAAATGCTGAGAAAATCGTTAGTGAGTTAAACACTCAGGGATTTCTTGCTATTGCTCTGGCATACAAGGAAATTTCAGATGCTTCGGACCAGCCTGTTTATGAAATTAAAGATGAATCGGAGCTTGTGCTGCTGGGCTTCTTATCTTTCCTTGATCCGCCGAAAGACTCTGTGCCAGATGCATTGAAGCACTTAAAGGCTTTGAATGTGGGAGTTAAGATTCTGACCGGTGACAATGAGGTTACGACTGCCTATATCTGCAGGGAAGTAGGCCTTGCCACTGATAAGATTTTGATCGGTTCCCAAATTGAGAAAATGAATGAAGCGGAACTTGCTGAAGTAGTCAATGAAACCGTCATCTTTGCAAAGCTCTCACCAAATCATAAAGAGGAGATTATCCATGCGTTGCAGAAAAATGGCCATGTTGTAGGATTTATGGGAGATGGAATCAACGATGCTCCGGCTTTAAAGGCGGCCGATGTTGGAATTTCTGTGGATGATGCGGTCGATATTGCCAAAGAATCCTCAGATATTATTTTGCTGGATAATAATCTTTTGGTGCTGGAACAAGGGGTTAAAGAGGGCAGGCGGGTATTCGGTAACATCGTTAAATACATCCGAATGGCAGCCAGTTCCAATTTTGGCAATATGTTCAGCGTAGTTGGAGCCAGTGCTTTTTTGCCATTTCTGCCGATGCTGCCGATACAGGTATTAACCAATAATTTGTTGTATGACTTTTCCCAGACAACCATCCCCACCGATCAGGTTGATCCGGAGTGGATGAAGAAACCCCGTCAATGGAGAATCGGAGAAATTCAAAAATTCATTTTATGCATTGGTCCGATCAGTTCAATTTTCGATTATCTGACATTTTTCATAATGCTTAATGTGTTTAACTGCTGGAATAATCCGGCCTTATTTCATACCGGCTGGTTTGTTGAATCCGTTTTTACTCAGACGCTGATTATTCATGTTATTCGGACCAATAAAGTACCATTTATTCAAAGCCGTGCAAGCTGGCCTCTGATTGTTTCATCGATTCTCATTGCTTCAGTGGCGGCATGGCTGACGGTTTCTCCGCTAGCTCAAACACTGGGGTTTGTGTCATTACCGCTGCTTTACTGGGTCTTGCTGTTATTTATTTTAATGGGGTATATCGTCTTGACCCAATTGGTTAAAACATGGTTTTTTCACAAATTTGGGGAGTGAATAATATTATCGTTTGAATTCTGTACAATTTTAAGCAAAATGTTTATAATAGAATAAATATTGCGAATTAATAATGGGCTAGCTAATGACAAAGTTAGATAAAATATAAATCTGTAGCTAATGATTGGAGAAAGTAAAATCAATGAAGATATCAATGTTGCAAATCATCATCATCATTAGCAGTGTGTTTCTATTAGGCATTTTTGTTTTTTTGGGTATGAAAAAAAGAACAAAAAGAAAAAAGGGCCGAGAGATCCGACGATTTAATGAGTTGGTTCAAACCTTCATTGAATCAGAAGAAATCCCCGTTTGCTTAAAAGATGAAGAATTAAGTTATATTTTCATAAATGGTGCGATGGAAAAATTTTATGGAATCAGTTCGGGAAAAATTATTGGCTTGGATGATTTTGAGATACTTGATGAGAAGACGGCCACCAAAGAACGAAAAACTGATCGGAAAGTACTGGAGACGAAAACATTTGTGACAGATGAAATGCTATGGCAGGGAAATGTATATAAATCGACTAAATTTCCAGTCGATTTATTGAATGGAAACTTTGGAGTTGGTACATATATCCGAAGTGTTTCGGAAAGAAATAGAGAAAAATATTTAAAAACCTTGCTTTCAATTGGCGATGGGGTAATGGTGGTCGATCGAAAAGGAATCGTTGAAATGTTAAACAGCACCGCCGAGAAAATGACGGGATGGAGTGCAGAAGAGGCAGTAGGCAAGCATTATAAAGAGGTTTTTGTTTTAATTCACGAAAAAAAAGAGGGGATTATTATTGATCCGATTAAGGCCGTTTTTAATACTAATTCGATGAAAGAATTAGATAGTCATGTTATGTTGGTTGCTAGAAATGGCGAAAAATACCATTTGGAAGACAGTGTCGCGCCAATTAGCGATGATGAAGGAAATGTTGGCGGTGCGGTGGTGGTATTCAGAGATGTAACTGATAAAATAGAAAAAAGAGAAGAACTGGAATTCAATAGTTTTCATGATTCACTGACAGGTTTATACAATCGTCGATTTTTTGAGGAAGAACTGATCCGATTGGATACCGAAAGGAATCTTCCGATTTCAGTGATTATTGGCGATGTTGATGGATTAAAATTAACAAATGATATTTTTGGACATGAAGCCGGTGATGAATTATTGAGAAAAGTATCAGAGATATTCAAAAAGGTGTGCCGGGCAGATGATATTATTGCTCGTTGGGGAGGCGATGAGTTTGCCATTTTACTTCCTCAAACTCAAAAGAAAGATGCTGAAAGAATTTCAAATCGGATTAAAGATGATTTTAGCAAAGAAAAAATAAAAGCCGTTCAAGGAAATGTATCAATGGGATATGCAACAAAGTATCAGGCGGAGGAGAATATTGCCAATATTCTAGAAAAAGCAGAAGAAAATATGTATATGAAAAAAACTTTGGATCGGGGCCAAAACAAAGAAGATTCTTTCAATATGATTTTAGAAACACTTTATGAAGAATTTCCATCTGAGGCTAGACATGCTAGAAAAACAAGCGAAATATGCCAAAAAATTGCCAGAAAAATGAATCTTTCCGATGAAGAGGTTATCAAGGTTTCAAAAGCGGCATATTTACATGATATTGGTAAAGTTGCCCTTGATAAAGAGATTGCTTCTAAGAATGAATATGTGGTAGATAATACCTGGAAAGAAATGCAATTACACCCGGTTGTGGGTTATCGGATTTTGAATGCCTTTGATCACACGGTTGATTTGGCAAATATCGTCTTAGGGCATCATGAAAGATGGGATGGAAGCGGCTATCCACAAGGATTAAAAGGAAGAGAGACACCAAAATTGTCGCGAATTATTGCAGTCGGGGAAAGGTTTGATGATATGACAAGCAATCGATCGTATCGAAAAGTAATTAGCCAAAAAGAAGCAATAGAAGAAATAAAAAGAAATGTTGGCACCCACTATGATCCGGAGATCGTGGAGGCATTGGAAAGAGAATTTGTGGAAGAAGGATGATAAATCTGCTTTTGCATCAAGCTTGGATCAGATTAAAGAATGAACTGATTTAACTACAGTCTCAATAAAACTGAGCATTTATTGAGACTGTAGATATTTGTCGAACACCTTGATGAATATTTCAACTAAATTCGGATCATACTGGGTTCCGGAACAATTAATAATTTCATTAATTGCAGTATCAATGGATAGCGCCGGACGGTAAGGCCGATCATTTGTCATGGCATCAAAAGAGTCAACAATTGCCAGAATACGGCATTCAATAGGAATTTTATCTCCGGATATGCCTAGCGGATAGCCGGATCCATCCCATCTCTCATGATGTTTGAGGATTAAATGGGAGATCTCTTTTAAATCTGAGGATTCATTGGCAATCCGCTCTCCGATGATAGAATGGCTTTTCATTACTTTCCATTCATCAGGCGTTAAACCGGATGGTTTTTTAAGAATGCTATCTGGAATACCAACTTTTCCGATATCATGAAACTTTGTTAATAACTGGATGCGGTCCATAATATTTTGATGTAAATGAAGGTGTTGACCAATAATGGTTGATAAAGCATGCATCCGATTGGTATGACCCTCGGTGATGTAATCCTTGGCGGCCAAAGCTTTCATGAGTGTTTTTACTAAACTGTTGCGAATACTGGACTCTTTAAGCAATTTATTTTGGTACATGTTATTGTCAGCTTCTTGAAAAAGAAAATCAGGATTGATACAGCCGGAGGCATGGTAAGCGTATCCATAAGAAAGAGATATCTTAAATGCCGAATCACTGGATTCGTTAAAGGCATTTAATGCGATTTTCAAATTTTCTAAAGCCATCTCGATGGTTTCAGGCAATTGATTTCGTACAATAACACCAAATTCATCGCCGCCGACTCGTGATACAATGCCAAATCGTTGAAAATACTGATTGATAAATTGGCTTGTTGTAATAATTACCTGATCCCCTGCTAAGTGCCCAAGAGTATCGTTGACAAATTTTAAACCATCAATATCGAGGAGAATAATGATCAGATTTTTAATGTCCTGATGGTCCATTTCTTCAAGTGCTGCTTCAAAAAAATGTCGGTTGGCAATGTGCGTTAGAGCATCCTTTTCGGCTAAATCTCTTAATCTGTTTTCCAGCGTTACCCGTTCAGTCATGTCACGAATCATGATCAATACTTCATCAAATTCTGAAATTTGAATTCGAACCTCAAAGTAGTGAAATTGCTCATTTAAAGGCATCGTAAAATAATAGGCGCTTAAAACTTTGCTAGCCACAACCGATTGGATCACCTGTTTCAAATCATCCATAATGGTTTGGTTTCGCATGATTTCTAAAGTAACATTGGAGGCGCAATTTAAAGAAGAACCAAATGGAGCAATGTGACCGTTTTCATCGCCGATTAATAAAATATCCGGAATGGTGGCAATTAATGCCCTACTGCGGCTGTTAATCCGTTCCAGATCCAATAATTTAGTTTGAAGTTCAGAATAATAATTCTTTTTAAATGAGTTTTCTCCAAGACCAATAATGGACTCTCGGGTGATCTCTTTTTTATTTTTGGGAATATAATACTCGTTCATAAATGCTTTTCACCTCATCCTTTGTTAAAACTTTTGGATTGGTTACCATGCAGGGATCATTGAGTGCATTCTCGACTAGATAATCCAGCATCGCCCCATCAAGTGTTTCCACGGCAATGGTGGATTTGATGTGCAGATTGTTTCGCATGGAAACAATTTTGTCGATGATTCTTTCAAGAAGAACGTCATTAGTAAGATTATCGACTGAAATGCCCAATTGTTTAGCAATATTTCTAAATCGATCAGGCACACTGTCAAAATTAATACGAATAACATGCTCGAGTAAAATGCTGTTGCATTCACCATGAGGCCGGTCTAAAAGCCCCCCTATGGAGTGGGCCATGGCGTGGACAGCACCAAGGCTGGCATTTGAAAAAGCCAGGCCGGCTTGAAGGGAACCATGCATGACTTGAAACATCGTATCGAGGGTTCTATCGGGTAATATTGATTTCTCAATTTCCTGACTGATTAGTTTGAGTGATTCCAAGGCGTGAACATCGGTTAATGCCGAATGGGTATTGGATACATAAGCTTCAATTGCGTGAGTTAAGGCATCCATTCCGGTACAAGCTGTTAAATAGGGGTCCATGGTCATAAGGGGCACAGGGTCAATCAGGGCCAAATCTGGGACGATCTTTTTACTGATGATGGCACGTTTTATATTTGTAGAACTATCCTTGATAATTGCAAATTGAGAGACGTCGGCAGAAGAACCAGCTGTTGTTGGAATACAAATTAGCGGAGGACCCGGCATTTTCACTTCATCGACGCCTTCATAATCCAAGATATAGCCACCGTTTGCAGCTACAATACTGATGCATTTTGCGCAATCAATGGAACTGCCCCCGCCGATGGCAATAATCAGGTCGCAACCAAAAGATAGAAACAGCTCAGCACCAAGCATGGCTTCAAAGTCTTTGGGATTTGGAGTAATTTCATTAAAAAGATAAAGTCCGTTGGAATAAGATTGGATGAGATCAATAATTTCCTAAAACCATTCGAACTTTTGTATCGTTTTGTCGGTTACAATCATTGGCTTTTTTGCATTAAAATGAGAAATATAGCGTCCGATCAGCAATCGCGCATCCACGCCAATGATTATTTCAGGAACAACAAATTTTCTTAATTCCAATAATGATTCCGTCAAGTTAAGATCCCCCCGTATAGTTTAAATAATTCAATAATTTCAGTATAACAGGTCAGTTTTTAAATGTAAACCTTATTACTTAATGAAGAATTAAAGCTTTGTTTTTCAAATGTTATATTTTATGATATCATCAGTATATAGAGGTAGAGAATGAATATTTTTGATTTGTCAGGACTTCCATTAACGAATGAAATGACAACTATTTTAATAGAAAATAAAAATGTCCGAATCGAAAGAATTATCAGCACAGGGCAAATATCAGGCTGGTATGATCAGGATGAAACTGAATTCGTGGTGCTATGTGATGGAAATGCTGAACTGGAATTTGAGAATAATAGGGTAGCATTAGCAAGAGGAGACAGTCTTTTGATTCCTCCACACCAAAAGCATCGGGTAGTCTATACATCAAGTGAACCACCCTGTATTTGGTTATGTATTTTCTACTAAGTATTTTAAAAAGGAGCTTAGAGGACGGAAATTATGAAAAATAATGAAACAAGTGCAAAAATAAAGATATTAAAAAATGGACCTTATGTTGTATCAGGTCATGTTAAACTATCAGAGAAAATCATAGCAGCTGAGGGAAGAGGTTATGTGTACACTGAGGGTCGCGACCTTCCCCAGGCTGAAACCTTTACGTTATGTCGTTGTGGACAATCAAAGAATCCACCATTTTGCGACGGGACTCATTTGAAAAGTGATTTTCAAGGGGAAGAAACCGCATCAAAATCCAATTTTGAAGACAGGGCGGAGTATTTGGAAGGACCGGAGCTTGATTTATTGGATGACCATCGTTGTGCATTTGCCCGCTTTTGTCACAGAAATGATGGCGATGCCTGGGGACTAACTGAAGAGTCCGATAATCCCAAACTAAGAGAAGAGGCTATTAAAGCAGCCAGTGATTGCCCGGCAGGGCGGTTGGTTGCAGTTGATAAATCAGGAAATGCTTTTGAACCTGAATACGAACCAGGTATTGATATCATCCAGGATCCGGAAAGAGGCGTAAGTGGAGGAATCTTTGTAAAGGGAAATATTCCGATTGAATCTTCCGACGGAACACGGTATGAAAAAAGAAATCGTGTTGTGCTTTGTCGGTGTGGAAAGTCAAGTGACAAACCTTTTTGTGATGCCACACATGTACCCATTAAATTTAGGGATAAAAAATGAATTTGCCAGAGGATGCTGAGGAATTGAGATGGATATTCAACAGGTACTGCTAAACTTAATAGTGTTTACGCTTCCAATCATTTCGGTTGCCTATATTGTTGTTGGAATCAAGTTGTTTAAACAAAAAGTGGATGGCCCGTTTAACTGCTTTTCACTTTTCATGTTTGCCTCAGCAATTTATGCGTTTGGTTATTTTCTTGCACTCAATTCTTTAAATATTGATTTGTTTTTGACTTTTCGAAGTTTCGAATATTTTGGGGTAGTATTTGTTCCAACCTTTGGGATGCTATTTGTTTCGGAATTTACAAAGAACAAACTGCCTTCTTATGTAAAGGCTGCTTTGGCAGCAATTTCTAGTCTGTTATGGCTTGTTTATATAACAAATCCTATTCATCATTGGACCTACAGCAGCATGGAATTAACAAGAATTCAGGGATTTTCAGTAGCACATACTTCAAAAAACATTGGATACTATTTAATATTGGTTTACTATGCCGTCTTTTTAATGTTTTCAACAATTGCATTTTTTAAAGCTTTTAGCAAAACAAATACTGTCAGCTTGAAAAAAAACTACAAAATATTGGCTTTATTGATGCAGGTCTCATGGATTGCCGTACTTGTCATCTTATTGGGTTTTGATAAATATATTGATCCGACTCCGATTGTCATTTTGTTCATAGCTACTTTGATTGGATTCATTGAAGTTAAAAATGATATTTTTGAGTTGGAAATAAATCGCTGGAAAAACACCTTCTCCAATATTGGAGAAGGTGCATTTCTGATTAATAATGATCAGGAAATCGTATGCTCTAATTCAAATGCAAAGGAATTTTTGAATGCAAAGGATATTAAAGAAACAATAAAAAGCCTGGATCAGGAAATTTTCAAACGAACGCCGGTTAAGGTTACAATAAATAATGATACCAGATGGTTTTATATTAATAAAAATGATTTCGATTTAAAAAGAAAATTGATCAGTTATATCTTGGTAGATGTTTCAGAACGTAGCCAGATTGAGGCCGCTTTAAAAGAAAGTGAAGAGCGGCATCGGTTGCTGATTACCCAAATGTCTCAGGGACTGGCTGTTCATAAAGTAATCGTGGATAAGTCAGGGAATGTTGTTGATTATATATTTTTGGATGCCAATGAAAGCTATGAGCGGTTGACTGGATTTAAACGGGAAAATATTATTGGAAAATCAGTATTGGCGGTATTGCCAAGAACAGAAACTTATTGGATTGAGGTATATGGTCAGGTGGCAATGACTGGTGAGCCAGTCCATTTTGAAAATTATTCAATAGAATTGGATAAATGTTTTGAAGTGATTGCATATTCGCCGCGATTTAAAGAATTTGCAGTAATAATATCTGATATCTCAGAAAGAAAACGAGCGGAAGAAGAAATTAGCTACTTGAGTTATCATGATTACTTAACCGGTTTGTATAACCGCCGGTTTTATGAAGAAGAATTGGTTCGATGGAATACACCATTTAATTTGCCGATTACCCTGATTATGGGTGATGTTAACGGGCTAAAACTCATCAATGATTCCTTTGGACATGTCATGGGGGATGAATTGCTTAAAAAGGCGGCGGAACTCATTTCATCGGCGTGTCCGAAACAAAGTATTGTGGCCAGGCTTGGCGGGGATGAATTTATTGTTATTTTACCCCAAACTGATATTTTTCAAGCGGTTGAAGTGATCAAAAATCTTAAGGCAAAGATTTCAAAAGAGAAGATTGGCGCATTTGATATTTCCATATCCTTTGGTTATGAAACCAAAGAAAATGCGGAACAGGATATTCAAGAAATTTATAAACGAGCGGAAGACGATATGTATCGGCATAAATTGTTTGAAAGTGCAAGCATTAAAAGTAAAACCATTGATCTTATTATGAATACGCTTTATGAAAAGAGCCGCCGTGAGATGTTTCACTCAAAAAGAGTCGGTGAATTGTGTAAATTGATTGCGAAAGAAATGAACTTTGAAAAAGACGATATCAATCAAATTCGAGTCGCTGGCCTTATGCATGATATAGGAAAAATGGGAATTGATGAAAAGATTCTAAACAAAGAGGGAGAATTGAATGACGATGAATGGACAGAAATTCATCGTCATCCAGAAATTGGCTATCGTATTTTAAGCGCATCAAATGAATTTTCAGAAATGTCCAAGTATGTATTAGAGCATCATGAAAGATGGGATGGGACAGGGTATCCAAAGAAACTCATCGGAGATGAAACATCCATTCAAGCAAGAATAATTGGAGTTGCAGATGCTTATGATGCAATGACGTGTGATCGCTCTTTTCGAAAGAGATTAAGCGATGAAGAAGCCATCAATGAAATCCGGAGATACTCAGGGAAACAGTTTGATCCGGAGATCGTCAGGGTATTTATCGAAAAAGTTTTGAAAAATAATACAAGGTAAGCTGTCAGACAGAAAAAATTATTTTTGTTTGGCAGCTTATTATTTGTGCAGAGGTAATGAGAGAAAGGCAAAAAGTATTTTTCCTGTTA
>JGI24143J45723_1000201_pt1 | contig 32451 bp, 29 predicted proteins | sample BarGraIncu00432A_FD_45723 | JGI IMG/M metagenome (IMG submission 45723) | reverse complement strand
CGGCGGCATGCTGGGAAGCATGCTCTTTAGCAGCTTTGCCGGAGCCGGTGGCGCCATGGGTGGCGCCAAGGGGGGAGGCATCGGCTTGATTGAAATCCTTCTCCTGGCCGGCGTCGGCTTCCTCATCTACCGCTATATCAAGAACAAGAGGTCGAACTTCGCGGCCGACACTCAGGGGTTTAGTGCCTTTCAGGGGAGCACGGTGCTACCCATTGACAACTCGCAGCAAAGTACTGCGCAGGAATTTGACGAGGTGGAAACGGGCCTGGCCCGGATCCGGCACACGGATGCCTCCTTCGATGAAAAGCGCTTCAACGACTCGGCAATGGATCTCTTCTTCAAGGTTCAGGGAGCCTGGATGAATCGGGATTTGATGCCGGTAGCCGGGTCGCTGACCGATGAGATGAGGCGGATATTCCAGTCTGACCTGGACCGGCTATTACAGGATAAACAGATTAACCGGCTGGAGAATATTGCCGTCAGGAATGTGGAAGTTTCCGAAGCCTGGCAGGAAGCGGGACAGGATTATGTCACGGCATTGATTTATGCCAACCTGCTTGACTATACGACCGATGCTGCGACCGGAGCAATCGTAGCCGGCAGCAAAACTGAGCCGGTTAAATTCGAGGAGTTTTGGACTTTTACCCGGCCGATTGGCAACAATACCTGGCGCTTGTCCGCAATCAGCCAGAAATAACGGACCTGAGGTTGGATTCCGGCGGGGCGGATCCCACAAACAGTAGCAGTTAAGGTAAAACCCGAGGATTTTGTTGAGGAACCAGGTGGTCGGCCGGGCCGGGCGGCTCAGGTACCAGGTAAAAGAGGGAAGCAAGGATGGCCTGCGTTGCGAGGTCGTTGGTGAATGAACTTTTTGTTTCTGCTGTTCGAGCTTGCCGTGGCCACGGAGAACCTTTGATGACCTTTTCACTTCGCAAACAACTGGCTGCGTTTCTCCTTCTTGTTGCGGTGCTTCTGGCCCCGCTCAGCTCTTTTGCCCATGATGTGGCGTCGGGAGCGGCAGACACCTGCGCCTGCCATCTGACGTCATCCGACTGCGGCGCCAGTGAGGGTGATGCCAACGGTTGCCCGGGTGACGCTGGCCAGGGATGCTGCGACTGCGAAGATCATTGCAAGCAAGCCGCAGAGCTTTGGTTCCCCGGCAATTTGAGCTTATGCAGCACCGACAAACAACTCTTCCCCCCGGTCACCCAATTCCTCATTGCCGCGGTCTACCTCGCCATCTTTGTTCCACCCCAAATCTGCTCCTTCGGATAAATCCCGCGCCACGCCGCAGGTGTGTGGTTGACTGTTGACGAATCCAAATCGTGCCTTGCCCCCTTGTGAAAGCCTCCGCTTGGCAGAAGGGAGGCTTCGGCACGACGACATCCCAAGGAGCATTGACGTGACAACAAAGGAACCCTCCCGATACCGGTCCATCCGCGATTTTTTCTGCTCGATTAAACTTGCCGTGTTTCTCCTGATAACCTTGGCGGTCATCTCAATCATCGGGACCGTCATCCCGCAAGGCCCGCCGTCCCAGGAGTATCTGCAGACAATTAACCAGAACAAGCTGCAGCTCTACCAGGCTCTGGGCTTTTTCGACATGTACCATTCGTGGTGGTTCATTGCACTGCTTTCCCTGCTGTCGGTAAACCTCGCCGCCTGCTCTACCAGGCGGCTCCCCGGTATCTGGAGGACAATCTCCCGGCCGGTAACCGTCCTGGACCAGGGGCTTGAGACCGCCTTGACCAACCTGACCAGAATCGAGACCCGGGGAGATGCCGCCACCCTCAGGGACAGGGTCGCCGGGACCCTGAAGGAGGAATTTGCCCATCCCGTCATTACCGGGGAGGGGGGAACTTTCCACCTGTTTGCCCAGAAATCCCCCTGGTCACGGCTGGCGGTGTATGCCGTGCACCTGAGCATCCTGGTCATATTTGCCGGAGCCATCATCGGATCTTTTTTTGGCTACAAGGGGTTCGTCAACATCCCCGAGGGCGAGAGCGTCGACAAGGTCATTTCCCGTTCGGGAAAGGAGATTGCTTTCGGTTTTGCGCTGCGCTGTGAAAAGTTCAGCGTCGCCTTTTACCCCGGCGGATCCCCGAAGGAATTCAAGAGCATCCTGACCGTGCTGGAAAACGGCAAGCCCGTCGCGGGCTACGACAGGGTGCCGGTGGTCGTCAACGACCCGCTCAGCTACAAGGGAGTCACCTTCTATCAGTCTAGTTACGGGAAACTTGGAAGCCACGAGTTCACCTTAAGCGAGTTGGACGGCAGCAACCCGCAACCGCTCACCATCCAAAGCGGCGGTTCGGGGCAACTCCCGGACGGCAGCGGAATCTGCCTCCAGGACACCACTCAGGATATTTCCGGCGTCGAGCCCGGAGCGAGCGGGCCTGCCGCCATGGTGGAAGTTCATCTGGCAGGCGGCGAGAACAAGTCCTTCATCGTCTACGCCGACAATTCGGCGAGAAACCGGCTGAGCGTCGACTACACCGGGGGTAAGCTTCTGCAGTACAAAGGGGGAGAGGAGTCCATGTACACAGGGCTGCAGGTGGCCAGGGACCCCGGCGTCTGGGTGGTCTGGCTCGGCTGCGCTCTGCTGGTCGCCGGAATCTACGTCGCCTTCCTGATGTCCCACCGGCGTATCTGGGTGCGCGTGGAAAACGGGGTCGTTACCATCGGCGGGAATGCCAACAAGAATCAGGGGAGCTTTCAGCTCCTCATGGAGCGACTGGTGGCTAAACTCAAGATCAAACTTGCCTCGGAGGACGACAAATGACCAGTTCACTACTGTTTAACCTAACCACCTGCGCCTATCTGGTCTCCACCCTCTGCTTCTTCGTGCACCTGGCCTCGCGAAACGCCCGGGCCGGCGCTGCCGGCAGCTACACCGCCTATGCCGGGCTGCTGGTTCAAACAGCCGCCATCATTTTCAGATGGAAGGAGTCCTACGACCTGGGAATGGGACACGCCCCGCTGTCGAACCTTTACGAGTCGGTGGTCTTCTTTGCCTGGACGATTATTGTCATATTCGCCTTCGTTGACCTGAAGTTCCGTTACCGGATTATTGGCGCCTTTGTGGTTCCCTTTGCGCTGCTTGGCATGGCCTGGGCGCAGTTGGAGCTGAGCACCAGGATCGAGCCTCTGGTGCCGGCCTTGCAGAGCAATTGGCTGCTCTACCATGTAGTCACCTGCTTTCTGGGTTACGCCGCTTTCGCCGTAGCCTGCGGTGTCTCCATAATGTACCTCATCGCCACACGCGCCGGCCAGGGTAAAGAAGAAAGCAGGGTAGGGATGCTGGCCATGTTCCCGCCCACCCGGTTGCTGGACGACATCAACTACAAAGCGATCATGATAGGGTTCCCGTTGCTGACCCTCGGGATCATCACCGGTGCCGCCTGGGCCAACTATGCCTGGGGAACCTACTGGAGCTGGGACCCGAAAGAAACCTGGTCCCTGATCGTCTGGTTTGTTTACGCCGCTTTCCTGCATGCACGAATGACCCGCGGATGGGTGGGGCGCAGGGCTGCATGGCTCTCGATAACCGGCTTTGTCTCGACTATTTTCTGTTACCTGGGGGTAAACCTGCTGCTTTCCGGCCTGCACAGTTACGGAGGTTGAGGCGCTGGAATCGCAGACAGACACTTCGAGCAGTGGATGCTTATCCAAAAAACAACGTTCAATGTGCCCTGCCGCTACACAATGATCTGAGAGAGGAGACATCTTATGGTTATCAGCCATCTCAATATTTTGCCTTGCGTTGCCTTTGCCGGAGTCATGTCACTGAGCGTCTCGTGCAATAGCGCCCTGGGGGCGCCTGCAGTCGCCACGCCGGCAGCGGCATTGCTACACCAACTGGCGGCTTTTTACGGCCAGGCCTGTGCCGGATCGATCTTTGGGGCCAGGCTTGGCTTTGCCGCCAGCGAGGTCTTGAAGAAGAAAGGCGGTAAAGGAGGTTTCAGGGCCCGCTATTACGAGCTCTCCTGTCCGGTGGAAGGCACCCGACCCGGGTGCTGCCACAGCGACGGCAACGATGCCTTGGCTGCGCAGAACTGGGGCAAGCACCGTCTGGTGCTGACCTCCGGGGCTAACCGGTGCGCCGTTGAGGCGAGGCTCACCCAGAAGGCGGAAGCCATGGGGCGTGTCAGCCGCGACCTCCTGGGGAAAATAAATGCCCTTCCTGCCCGCAGCCCGGAAAGGCTGCTGCTGGAGCGGGAAGTCGAGGAAATCTACCTCTGGTTGGGAACCGCCCCGGCTGAGGAGGTGGTCCTCGTCACGGCTCTGGAAGAGCACAACGGATGAATTTAAACCGCTGCAGCACTATCTGAATGGTTTTCGAAAACAGTGAACTCTGCAAAATAGCGCCAGTGTTGCGCTTTGTACCAGTCGAGTCGTTGTCATCTTTACTATTGCAGTCATACTTTGCAGGTTGCGGGGAAGCATTCCGGTGGGAGGGCCCGAACGGGGGGGCGCTGGAGATACCGCAAGTTCCCGGGAGCTTTCTTAAAGTGGACCGGAGGGATACATGGCTCGAAATACTGATTTTATAGAACCTGTCGGACTTACTTCCTCAGAGGCTGCCGGAATTCTGGAGGAGGAAGGTCCCAACGAACTGCCCAGCTCCCAGCAGCGGGGGCGCCTGCGCATAGCGCTCGACGTCATGCGCGAACCGATGTTCCTGCTACTGGTTGCCTGCGGGATAATCTACCTCGCCGTGGGGGACCTGCAGGAAGCGCTGATGCTGCTGGCCTTTGTTTTCTTCGTTATGGGGATAACCCTTTACCAGGAGAGCAAAACCGAACGGGCACTGGAGGCTCTGCGCGACCTCTCCAGCCCCAGGGCACTGGTTATCCGGGACGGCGCCCAGCAGCGCATCGCAGGGCGTGAAGTGGTTCGGGGCGATATCATCGTCCTGGCCGAGGGGGACCGGATCCCCGCCGACGCTCTGGTGTTGGAGTGCAGGAGCCTGTCAACCGACGAGTCGCTCTTGACCGGCGAATCCCTGGCGGTTCGCAAGACCGCTGGCGATGCGTCATCCCCCGTCGTGCAGCCGGGGGGAGACGACATCCCGTTCGTGTATTCCGGGACGCTGGTGGTGCGTGGTTCGGGGCTCGCCCGTGTGGTTGCCACCGGGCAGCAAAGTGCTATCGGCAAAATTGGGAAGGCCCTGCAAGCAGTCAGCGCCGAGCCGACTGCGCTGCAGCGGGAAACCGGCAGGCTCGTCAAGGTGCTCGCCGTTGCGGTCCTGGGGCTCTGCGCTCTGCTTATCCTGGCGTACGGTATCGCACGCGGTGCCTGGCTTGAAGGGGTGCTGGCGGGGCTCACCCTGGCCATGGCGGTCATGCCCAACGAGCTGCCGGTGGTCCTTACCATCTTCCTGGCGTTGGGGGCATGGCGCCTTTCCCGCACCCAGGTGCTTGCCCGCAGCGCGCCCGTAGTAGAGACGCTGGGCTCGGCCACGGTCCTCTGCGTGGACAAGACCGGCACTCTTACCCTGAACCGGATGACGGTCGCGGCGCTCCATGCCAATGGCAGGCTGCGCAGCATCGGCGACTTTCGCAACGACCCGCCGCCGGACACCTTCCACGATCTGGTGGAATTCAGCATCCTCGCCAGCCAGCGCGACCCTTTTGATCCAATGGAGCGGGCCATCAAGGACTTCGGCGAAGAGTATCTGGCCCACACCGAGCATCTGCACGGCGACTGGCGCCTGGAGCGGGAATACCCCTTGTCCTCTGAGCTCCTTGCCATGTCGCATGTCTGGAAAGCCCCGGAGGGGGGCGACTATGTCATTGCGGCCAAAGGAGCCCCGGAGGCGGTCGCCGATCTCTGCCATTTCAGCGCAATGCAGCAAAAAGAGCTGACGGCAGCAGTGACCAGGATGGCCGACGACGGATTGCGGGTACTGGGTGTCGCCCGCTCGTACTTTCGCCAGCCCAGCCTGCCCGGTGAGCAGCACGATTTCAACTTCGAGTTCCTGGGGCTGGTGGGGTTAGCCGGTCCGGTCCGGCCGACCGTGGCGGCCGCCCTGCAGGATTGTTACCAGGCCGGTATCAGAATGGTCATGATCACCGGAGATTATCCCGGCACGGCAAGGCAAGGAGCATTGCCCGGCAGATCGGCCTGAACCATCCGGAGGAGGTAATCACCGGGCCTGAGTTGGACGCCCTGAGCGAGGAAGATCTTCAGAAAAGGATCAGTACGGTCAACATATTTGCCAGGGTCGTGCCCGAGCAGAAGCTTCGACTGGTGCAGGCCCTGAAGGCAAACGGGGAGATCGTCGCCATGACCGGGGATGGCGTTAACGACGCGCCGGCCCTCAAATCGGCCCATATCGGCATTGCCATGGGGGGGCGCGGGACGGACGTCGCACGCGAGGCCTCCGATCTCGTGCTGCTGGATGACGACTTTGCCTCCATTGTGCGTGCGGTAAAGATGGGGCGGCGCATCTTCGACAATCTGAAAAAGGCCATGGCCTATCTTCTTGCCATTTATGTCCCGATTGCCGGGATGTCTCTCATACCGGTACTCATTGACTGGCCGCTGTTATTCATGCCCATTCATATCGCATTTTTGCACCTGATCATCGATCCAGCCTGTTCCATCGTCTATGAGGTGGAACCGGCGGAGTCCGGGGCTATGAGCAGGCCGCCACGCGACCCCAAGGAGCCGCTGTTCAGCAGGCGGGTCCTGCTACTCAGCACGCTGCAGGGGCTGGGTGTCCTGGCGATGCTGCTGGCCGTTTTCGGGGCCTGTCTGAGCCGCGGTCAGGGGGGACTTGAAGCCCGCACGCTCGCCTTCACGACCCTGATCATTGCCAACCTGGGGCTCATGATGACGAACCGTTCCTGGACCTCCAGCTTCGGCACGATCCTTCGGGCTCCCAATGCGGCCCTCTGGTGGGTAGCCGGCAGCGCTGTCATCTTTCTCGGTCTCGCTGTGAATGTACCTTTTCTGCGGGAAATATTCCGATTCACCGTACTGCATCCGATAGATCTCGTTATCTGTGTATCAGCCGGTACTGGAAGCGTGATCTGGTTTGAGTTCTTCAAAATGTTCCGCAGGTCCAAAGCGGCAAGGTGATAGTCAACTATCGGTGCCCTAACGCGAGGGTGCGCCCACACGCGCACCCTCGCGCACCTTCACAACCGAATAACGATACCAGAGGATACCCATCCTGATACATTTAGTCGTGGTAGTCCCCGGCTACGCTCTTCTGGCTCTGACCTAACCAGCATCAAGCTTTAAGACCCACCCGAAACCTCTGATTTCCCCGTCGATTTACCACTGCCTTTGCGGCCCGCTCAATCAGGCTGTCAAAATTCTCCGTTACCTATGACGCGACCAGTAGCATGATTAATCTTATGAAATGAATCAAGTATTCAACATTACAACCGATAAGAAACTCGGACGAAGTTTACTGGTTAACAAAAGCCCATCAGTGAATAGGCAGAGAAACGTCACTATTATTCCCCTCACTTTCCCAGGGCAATAACTGTGCCCCCCAAAACGATACAGTCTCCAGATTATCTTAACCGTTTTAGATCGGGGATCTTATGCAAAATATACACACTGCCATAAGTATCAAGACTAAGATAACCGTGGTCGTATTGTTGGTGTTTGTATTCAGTTTGTGGTTACTCGCCTATAGTGTAGAAAAAAGGTTAGCGCGAGATATGACCGAACTGCTGGAGGCTCAGCAATTTGCTACCGTATCCTATATCGCCTCCGAACTAGACCAGGAAATCAGTCAACGCATTCAAATATTAAACTCAGTCGCCTCGATCATTACCCCAGAACTGCTCGCAAGCCCAGATAAGGCCAGGACATTCCTCAGTACCCGCTATGGTTTGCTGTCGTTATTTAATGGCGGGATGTCTCTTGTTTCAAAAGACGGTAGGGGTATCACCGATTATCCACCGATCCCTGAACGGACTAACGCTCCATTCAGGCATTTGGAGTACTTTAGGGAGGTAACTGCCTCAGGTAGAACCGCCATCGGCAAGCCTCGCATCGGCAGGTTTTCCAAGAAGCCGGGCGTCGCCTTCTCCGCTCCGATTAAAGATACCTCCGGAAGGCTTATTGGCCAACTCGTGGGCTTCGCCATGTTTTGCGATGCAAATTTCTTCGGGCAGTTAGAAAGTGCAAAAGTCGGGCAGACGGGGTACCTGGTCCTCAACGATCCCAAATACGACATTATTGCCACTTCCAACAGACCCTCACGAATACTTCAGCCGATGGCCCGGCCCGGTGTCAATAAGATGATGGATAGATTCCGTGCCGGGTACGAGGGTTCCGGTATCTCGGTCAACTCCAAAGGCGTCGAGACACTGACCTCGGCAAAGCAAATCCCCGCGGCGGGATGGATAGTTGTGCTGGCGCTGCCGACCACGGAAGCCTTTGCCCCTATTCAAAAGATGAGGTTGCACGCGTACTCGATAGCAGCAGTTCTGACTCTTTTCGTTCTGGTAGCGGTGTGGTTTGCCATAAAGCAGTTGCTGAAACCGCTGATTGTGGCCAGCAATAAAATCGGAGAGATTATGGCGGGAGAATATGTGACCCTGCCGATTAAATGCCACGATGAAATAGGTCAATTGCTGACCCAATTCAACGCTCTTGCCGGAGAGCGCCAGAGCGCGCACGAGGCGCTGCGCGCCAGCGAGTTGCGTTTTCGAAACATTCTGGAGCACGCTCCCATAGGCATGGCCGTAGTGTCGCTCGAGGGGAGGTTCGTGTTGGTAAATAGTGCCCTGTGCGACATCGTCGGTTATGTCAAAGACGAGTTGCTGCAACTGACCTTCAAGGACATCACCTATGTGGATGACCTGGAGACCGAAATCATAAAGGAACAACGATTGCTGGACGGCAGCGCCAGCTTTTTCCAGGGGGAGACACGCTACGTCCGGAAAGACGGTCAGCTCGTCTGGACGCACCTGACCGATTCAGTGCAAAATGATGGGAATGGATTGCCGCTTTACTGCATCAAGCAGATTGAGAATATTTCCGAGCGCAAGTTGTATCAGGAACAGATTCGACAACTGGCCTATTACGACACGCTCACCAAACTTCCCAACCGGAGGTTATTGAAGGACAGGCTTGATCAGGCTTTTCGCCAGGCGAAACGTTTTGAACGATCCTTTGCCTTGATGTTTCTCGACCTTGACTGCTTTAAGCAGGTAAATGACACGTTAGGCCATGATTACGGGGATGAACTCCTGAAGGTCATCGCGGAGAGGTTAATTGACTGTGTGCGCCGTGTGGACACGGTGTGCCGACAAGGAGGAGATGAGTTCATGATCGTATTGGGGGAAATATCTCACAAGCGAGATGCCGAAATCGTAGCAGAAAAAATCATCAGGGCAATAAATGAGCCCATATGGATTCAATCAAACGAGTTGAAAATTACGACGAGCATCGGCATAGCGCTGTACCCCGTCAACGGCACCGATGACGCCGAGACGCTGATGAAACATGCCGATATTGCTATGTACGAAACAAAGAACAAAGGCAAAAACGGATATACCATTTACCAGGAGGATTAAGCGTAGGGCGGCAAAGGTGTCGCTGCTAAGTACATCGTGAGGGCGCGTTTAGTGCCCTGCGAGCTGGTGCAAGCTTGAACAGCTACTGTCAGAAGATACTGAAGAAAGCTATAGTGCAAGGTAGATGCGCAGGATAACAAATCTAGACAATATCTTCACTGCTAAAACGCTTAAAAAGCAATGCTCCAAGAATAAGGCAGTACATAAGGATATTGATGAGAGGATATATCGGACCGAACTCATGGAATGATTTACTCTCAATCAAAGAAGAAGCCAACTGTTGAACTCCTAAGAGCTTTGGCCATAAAAAATAAGCAACCTTCCACCATGCCCAGTCGGACTGGGGATGGCTGCCAGATTGCTGGACAAACGCCTGCCCTAGCTGGCTGTTGCTGGCAGCAGCTATCCCATCAGCCACAAAGCCAACGATGCCGATGCCGAGAACACAAAGAAAAGCGACAATGTCGGGCATCAGAAGTGACAAGAAAAGCATGGCAATAACCACAAAGAGCAGGTTGACAGAACAGAGCAGAGACGCAAAGAGGTATTCCGGCATGAAAATCTTCAAATCGATGAAGGTGATCAAGAACACAATGCTATGCAGGATGAACATGAACAGTACCGATAAGGCCCATAATCCAATGATCTTCCCCATAACATACTGCCATCGGGCTATCGGCTTGGACAAAACACACGCTTGCATCCCCTCGTTCCGGTCACGCCTGAATATTCGCATCGACAGTAACGCTGCAATGACCATAACGCCAGCACCAATGATATGAAAGGTCACTTTCGATAAAGTACTGGCAACGGTTCCGGCATCAAGAGAATGTCCGTTCACCATATAGTTACCTTGAGAACAACCACGAATAAGAAACACGCAGATGGCGCAGATGACGAACATGATGACAAAACTTTTATGCCGCACTTCATCGATAATCGTATATTGAGTGATTCGTGTAATGGGGGAAAGCACTTTCGAAGTTTTCATGTCAACCTCTCACAAGTCTTACAAACACATCTTCCAGCGTCTCACCTTCCCTGACTATTGCGGAAATTGCGTCTTTTACCAAAAGCTTGCCACGGTTGATTATAGCGGCGCTATCGCATATTTTTTCGACTTCCGACAGTAGGTGTGAATTCAGAAAGATAGTAATGCCGCGACCTTTAAGCGACTCTAAGAGCTGGCGTATTTCCCTGATACCGATTGGATCCAGGCCGGAGGTAGGCTCATCTAGAATTAACAGTTTAGGGTCCCCCATGAGCGCCGCGCCTAATCCGAACCGTTGAACCATACCCTTAGAATAGGTGTCGACCTTGGTATGTTCCCTGCCTTGCATTCCGATCAGTTCGACAATGTGCCTGCATTGATCGATAGCATCGGACTGACTTATATCCAATAATTCAGCACAACGCAGGAGGTATTGCCATCCAGAAAGACATGACGGGATATGGTGGTTTTCGGCAAGATAACCGATCGATGTCCGGCATGCAGCATCTGTACTTGGGATACCGCTTAATGATAAGCTTCCCGATGTCGGTCGGGTAAAGTCGAGCAGCATCTTAACGATCGTCGTCTTCCCCGCACCATTGGGTCCCAGCAGAGCAAAACACTCTCCTGCCTTGACAGAGAAGGAGACATTGTCAACAGCCGTAAGCAAACGATATTGTTTGGTAACGTTTTTCAATTCAATCATATAATGGTCTCTTGTTAAATTTCAGGAATACTTGACCTTCAGTATGGTTGTTTGGACATGCTTCCCGCCGGTACCTTGCCTCATTCCTTTGGTTCCAGATCTGCCCCCGCCCGTAGACCTTTTTCTTGCTCAGGAGCTTGTCGGATTTGCTAACAATAGGGCTTAACTCCCGATAGTTATTATCACGCCGAATTATTAGCACACCACGATGAACGCAACAAGGACAATATGGGTCCTATGCGGCCTTTTGGGGTTAGGAGTTAAGGAGGAGAGACCACCCAGAATGGACTCACCCAGCTTGGCTGACTAAAATAATGCTTGACGTGCGATGGTTATCATCTGGTAACCTAGTAGTCATGGTAGCACAATAATAGAAACTACACACGATAGAGGAGGCATCTTACATGGAACCAATGGTCCTATGCGCTTTGGGAATCGCAGTCTATTTTGGCTATCTGACCGTGAGGGATATTGCCGCTGATCTCCAGCAAGAAGGCATATTAGTTAAGGTCCAAGCCAGCAAGAAAAACAGAGAGATTTCCTCGACTGGAATCTTTGCAAAGGGCGGACGTTTGAGATGCGCCGGCGGTCTGCTAGGTGTTGACTTCGGTCTGGTCACTAGCAGTTATTCCGCGGGGAGCATTTCCGGAAACGTCTGGGGTGATGGTTCGAGAGGAAGCTACTATAGTTACCACGCCAATGGTCGACGCTCGCGTGGATGAAGCTGTTAGTAGGTGTATCTATAGCCTCTTAGCTCTTCATGTTGTTATGATTTAGCCTCCTAGGTTTTTTGATGGGTGCGGCTAGAGTGCTGCTGGCGAATGAGAACAACAAAAAGGCACTCAGGGTCAGACAGATTATGTTGCGCACGGTTATCTCCATTTGTGTGATACGGGAACCCCTTACGGTATAGAGTGCCGAAGTTATGGTTATCGTTCCCACGCTCCCGCCAGGGAATGCAGCCAGGGACGCTCCCGCGTCCCGCCTTGCTACGTGGGAGCGATGCTGGACGCAGGGTGCTGAATAGTCACGAATATTTTAACGTACGAATCCGCCCAGCGGTGACATGTAGGCAGCTCCGAAACCTTCCAACGCTTCACGAACGGACAAGTCGGGATTGCCGTAGACAACAAAGCGTGCCGGCACACCCATTGACATCAATCGGGCAGCATAATTCGCTTTAAAACTTGTCAAATGTGCGACAGTTGCAGCAGAGTCCCGGTACAATTCGTGGGTGTGGCACTGCTTTTCGTCTCCACTAATGGACCATTCATAGGCAAGGGTGCCGGGTTCGTTAGTTTCTACAAAATATCCGCTACAAAGCTGTGCGCGATTTGGAACAGGACACATCCCGGCGCGGCCAATCATTCCTTCCAGGACTCCGCTGCAAGAGGCAAATGGTTGCCCTTGCCGGATGGCGTGCCATATTCTGGGTTCTGGTCGGCATCGGTATAGTGACCTTTGCCGCGCTATTCACCATTCCCGAAACCTTACCCGCAGCGCGACGCAACCAGGAATCGCTTGGCCGCGCCCTGGCCCGTTAGGACACTTTTACGTGATCTCAGAATTCTGGGCTATGTGGGGGTGGCTTCTTCTACGCCGGTATGTTTGCCTATGTTGCCGGTACGCCGTTTGCCTACATTACCTACTACCATGTGCCAGAACAGCTTTACAGTCTGCTATTCGGTCTCGGTATCTCGGCATCATGGCCTCCAATCTTCTGAACTCCTACCTGGTTTCACGGTTCGACTATGACCGGATGCTTTTGGCAGGCACAATCACCGCGGCGTTCTCGGCCATCATGGTGGCGCTGTTCGCCCGCTCCGGCTGGGGGGGACTTTGGAGCTTGGTCGTTCCTTTGTTCGTGTTTGCCTCTGCGACCGGTTTCATCGTCGCCAACTCGACTAAAGGTACCCTGGACAACTTCCCGGACCGCGCCGGTGCCGTTTCCGCGCTAGTCAGTGCAGTTCAGTACGGCAGCGGCATGGTCGTCTCCGGTTTGGTCGGCAACTTCGCCAACGGCACGCCTTGGCCGATGGGCTGGGTGATTGCAATTTGCGGGATCGGAAGCTTGCTTTCTATGCGGCTCCTTATCCCAGTGCCTGGGCTTTCCGGGATAAGGAGCTTACCGCCCCTCATCTGCAATGACGCTCCCGGTGACGAGTCGTGATCGCAGGTGACGAGTCATGCCTCGTAAGTTGCCAGTCGTCAGTCGCAGGTGACGAGATGTAAATCGCGAGTTACCAGTCATTGGTCGCAGGTGACGAGTCGTACTCTGAAACTGCCTGCAACGGTCGTCCCGCTCAGCGCAGCTTGTCAGTTGCAGCGGGAGTACCTCAGGTATATTTCGAAAAATTATCTGGTACTATTCAAGATAGGATGCAGTGTCGGCAGGGTGCAACCAGGAGGATTTCCGTGACTAAGGACATCGCACTACTGATTGTCGAAGACGATTCCAAGACCTTGGCCCTTTACCTTCGAAGAGTATTCACAGAACTAACGTACTCCGACAGTTCCTGCTAATGCAACCAAATCTTTCCGCCTTCCCCGAAGAGAGCAGAGCGATATGTGGGGAGCCCGAGGGGACGTTATACTGCTAGCTCCCACCTCCCGTCTTCTTTTCTGGGTCCCCCCTCCCTCGTAGCCCCCTCTCGGCTTTTCCTGCCGTTATTTACGCCGTTTCTAAGGTCGAATCAGGTGGCAGAACAGGTTTCGACGGTAAGGGTCGTCCGAAAGTACTTTTTGAGGCCCTGTGGTTCCATAAATTCACGGTGGAAAGTTCGATATAAACCACCCCCATCTATCACAGGCAACTTGAAGCGGAGCGAAAGTCTATTACGATGCAGATCAATGGATAAGACTCTCAGAAGCTTTCTCACTCGATGCTGAATCCGCGTTGAAATCGGCCTCTTGGGGTAAATTCCAAGTGATGGGATTTAATCACAACGGTTTCCCAAATGTGTTTAGGTTTTGTGATGCTATGTTCAAATCAGAACGTGAGCACCTGAGAACTTTCCTTGCATACTGCCAGGACAATCACTTAATTCGTCATCTGAAATCAAAAAACTGGGCTGAATTTGCCAAAGGATATAACGGCGATGGGTATAAACATAACAAGTATGATGAGAAATTAAATAAAGCTTATGGAGCTTACCTAAAAAGGATTGAAAATACAAAAAAATGACTTCGACATTACTAGGATTAACACATCGATTCGTTATAAAATCGGTGGATTTTACGCACAAATTATTAGAAAGTTCGGCGCAAGCAATCACAATCGTGCTAATAATGGTCATCCCCGCTATTGCCTCTAACGACCTAAAGATTCAGTCGCACTGCTCTGACACTGAATTGGTAGTTTTTTCCTGCCAGATCAAATCCTCGAAGAAATACCTGTCAATCTGCGCATCAAAGTCCCCTGACGCAGCAAACCATTATGTTCAGTACCGCTTTGGCCTGTTAGGGAAAAGGGAATTCGAGTTTCCTGTCGATCGCACTAACTCTGTCGAACGGTTCAAAATCTCCCATTATTTTAGAGCAAAAGTCGACAGGCGCAGCCTGATTTTCACGAATAGCAATACCAAATATATTGTCTTTAGCGACTTTGAGGGTGAGGAGAGGCCCCCTCAAAAGCTGGCTGGGGTTAGAATCCAAGACAAAAGCGGGCATGTTGGTGCAAAAACACTTCCTTGTACGAACGCTTTCTATGACCGACTAGAGAACTTGGACGACATAGTTGAGCCTGACCCGGACTCGCTCTAAAAAAGAATAAGAAGACACAGCTTCAGGCAGAACAGGAGGTGGGAGGTGGGAGGATAGAAGAGCGCGAGAGGGTAGCCGGGATGCTGCGGAAGCGGAGGCAGAAGAAGTGGTTGGGCATAGGGGTGGTTTTTTTTGATTCTTCTTGGTGGTTTAGAGCGGTATTCCGAGTCGGCGCATCTTTTCCACCAGCGTGGTGCGGTTGATGCTCAGCATGAGGGCCGCGCGCGCCTTAACCCCGCCTGACAGCTGCAGCGCCTCGGCGATCATCTTTTTCTCGATTTCGTTGATGGCCCGGACCATGTCGATCCCCTGCGGCGTAACGGCGGTGGGGGAACCGGCCCGCGCCAGGTAGGTCTTGGCGATGTTGCCAGGAAGGTCGCGCAGGGTGATCAGATCTCCCTCGCTCAGCGCCACGATGCGCTCCATGATGTTTTCCAGCTCCCTCACGTTGCCGTTCCAGGGATAGGCCTCCAGCGCCTCCAGTGCTTCTTTCTCCAGATGCATGACCGGGCGCTGCATGGAGCGGCAGTTCTTCTCCAGAAAGTGCCGGGTAAGCGGCAGTATGTCCTCGATCCGCTCCCGCAAGGGGGGGATCAGTACCGGTATCACGTTCAGGCGGTAGAAAAGGTCCTCCCGAAAGTTGCCCCGTTCCACTTCCTGCTCCAAATTCACGTTGGTGGCGGAGACCACCCGGACGTCCAGCTTGATCTGGCGGTTCGAGCCGACCCGCTCGATCTCCTGCTCCTGCAGCACGCGCAAAAGCTTGGTCTGCAGGTGCATGGGTAGGGTGCCGATCTCGTCCAGAAAGATGGTCCCCAGGTTCGCTGCCTCGAATTTGCCGATCTTTTCCTTGATGGCCCCGGTGAAGGCCCCTTTCGCGTGGCCAAATAGCTCGCTCTCCAGGAGGTTCTCCGGAATCGCTGAGCAGTTCACTGCGACGAAAGGCCGGTCCTTGCGACCGCCGTTGAAGTGGATCGCCTTTGCTACCAGCTCCTTTCCGGTTCCCGACTCGCCTAGAATAAGTACGGTCGAGTCGGTCTTGATGATCCGCTTCATCCGGGTGAAGAGCTGCTGCATCGCCTGGGAGTTGCCGATGATGTTGGTGAACTCGTATTTGTCCTGCAGCTGCTTCTTCAGATAAACGTTCTCGCTGAGGAGCTGCCCCTTTTCCACGGCCTTGTCGATGATAATGCGCAATTCGTCGATGTTCAGAGGCTTGGTGATGTAGTCGAAAGCCCCTTCCTTCATCGCCTTCACCGCGGTTTCTGCGGAGGCGTGTCCGGTAATCAGGATGACTTCGGTACGCGGAGAGTCGAGCTTTACCTGGGTCAGGATCTCGATACCGTTCATGTCGGGGAGAAACAGGTCGCTGATGACGATGTCGAAGCGCTCCCCGGTCAGCAGCTGCAGCCCTTCTTTGCCGCTGGAGCATTCCTTCATGGCGAAGCCGCTTCCTTTCAAAAGCGCCAGGAGCGCCTCGCGGCTTCCCGGATCGTCTTCTATCAGGAGAATCTTGGTGGTCGGTTTCATGTAAGATATTCCTATTGTTAGATTTTCTTGATAACACGGATGCGCGATTTTGGCAAGGCATCAATTGACTGCGCGGGCTTAGCGGTTATACTTGACCGGGTTTCAGGTAGCGCCGGACGCGATTTCGGGAGGTGACATGCTAGACATCTTCGGTTTTATGCCTCTGCTGGTGGTGGCCGCTTTCCTGGTCGCCCTGGCCGCCAATGCCATCAGGATTCTCCCCGAGTACGAGCGGGGGGTGCTGTTTCGTTTGGGGCGGGTGAAGACCGTGCGCGGTCCGGGCCTGGTCTTCATCATTCCGGGCATCGACCGGCTGGTCCGGGTGTCGCTGCGTATCGTCGCCATGGACGTGCCGTCGCAGGACGTCATCACCCATGACAACGTCACGGTGAAGGTCTCTGCCGTCATTTACTTTCGGGTCGTGGATGCGGTGAAGGCGGTCATCGAGATGGAGAATTTCCTGTACGCGACCAGCCAGCTCTCCCAGACCACGCTCAGAAGTGTTCTGGGTCAGGTGGATCTGGACGAGTTGCTGGCAAACCGGGAGAAGATCAACCTGGAGCTGCAGGAGATTTTGGACCGTCAGACCGAGCCTTGGGGGGTGAAGGTTTCCATCGTCGAGGTAAAGAATATTGATCTACCCCAGGAGATGCAGCGTGCCATCGCCAGGCAGGCCGAGGCGGAGAGGGAACGGCGCGCCAAGGTGATCCACGCGGAAGGGGAGTTGCAGGCTTCGGAAAAACTGGCCCAGGCGGCGCAGGTCATGGCGGCTCAGCCGATGTCGCTGCAGCTGCGCTACCTGCAGACCCTCACCGAGATCGCCGCGGAAAAGAACTCCACCACCATCTTCCCGGTACCCATCGACATGATCAAGATGTTTCTGGACCGCTGAGCTTGACGGCTGCGGGTATCCTCACACTAAAGCTGACGACTGTTCGACAGCATAGGATGAGGACTGTTACTGCCGCACCGGCTGCAAGTAAGTCCATGCAATTTGGAGAGTGACAGTCATAGCCGTTTATCATAGTATATAAGCATTCCGGCTGCGTAAGAGCGCCGCGGAATCATGCAATCAAAGGGGGAATTAACCATGCTCAACAAGAAGGTCTGTAACGCGCTGAACAAGCAGCTGAACAAGGAAATGTACTCCGCAAATCTCTATCTTTCCATGTCCTCCTATGCCGGTTCGATCGGGCTTAAGGGGAGTGCCAACTGGTTCATGGTGCAGTATCAGGAAGAAATGGTGCACGCCATGAAGTTCTTCAGTTTTATCAACAGTCGTGGGGAGCACACTGAACTCGGCGCCCTCGCCGCACCGCCGACTGAATTTAAGGGCCTTTTGGACATGTTCGAGTTGACGCTCAACCACGAACTATCCATCACCGCCTCGATTTACGAGCTGGTCGACCTTGCTTTGGCAGAGAGAGATCACGCCACCCACATCTTCCTGCAGTGGTACGTCACGGAGCAGGTCGAGGAAGAGGAGAACGACCGGGACATCATCGGCAAGCTGAAGCTGATTGGTGACAACGGGCAGGGGCTCCTGATGCTGGACGCCGAGCTGGGTACCAGGGTCTTCGTGCCGCCGGCTACGGCTGCGTAAGCGTTTCGGCAACTGCGTGATAAAAGAAGGGCCCGCTCTGGCGGGCCCTTCTTTTATTCGGTCTAAAATAAGTTGCTAACACGACTTAAAGGACATAAACGACTTTAAGACCTCAACGACTCAACGACTCAACGACTCAACGACTTAATGACTTAACGACTTAATGACTTAACGACTTAATGACTTAACGTTTTGCTCCGCTTTTACATCTTCTCGATTTTCGCGGTTGTTTTCAGCTTGGCGACCAGCTCGACGACTGCGTTCTGGGTCTTCTCGCGCTTCAGGAACTCGGTTATCTTCGCCTTCACGTCGGCAAACTTCTCCGTGGTGGCTTCCTGCTTTTCGGTGAGCTTGATGATGTGATAGCCGAATTGGGTCTCCACTACCTCGCTGACCTCACCTTTTTTCAGGGCAAAAGCTGCCTTCTCGAAGGGGGGGACCATCTGGCCGCGGCTGAAGTTCCCCAGATCTCCGCCCTGGCTGGCGCTCGGGCAGGTGGAGTCGGATTTGGCCAGTGCCGCAAAGTCCTCGCCGGACTTCACCCTCCTCAGGATAGCCTCGGCCCTCTCCTTGGCCTTCTTGCGATCCTCGGGTGAGGCCTTTTCGTCCGAGCCGATCAGGATGTGGCTCGCCCTGGCGCTTTCGGGCTTCTTGAAGTACTTCTCCAGGTTGTCGTCGTAGAATTTCTGCGCCTCAGCATCGCTTACTGTCATCTTGGCGGCGTACTGCGTGTCGATGAAGTTGCTGATGATGATGTCCTTGCGGGTGAAATCGCGCATGTCCTTCGGAGTCATGTCGACTCCCTTGAGCGCTTTCTCAAAATCCGCGTCGGAGCTGAATTTGGCACGGTTCAGGGCGACTTTGTCGGTTATCAGCTTTTCCAGATCCTTCACTTCCAGCTTGGATGCTTCCTGGTACAGGATCTCGGCCGAGGTGAGCTGCTCCAAGGCGGCTTCCTGGGCCTGCTTCAATAGTTCGGGGGGGAGTGGCTGCTGCACCTGGTTTTGGGCCAGCATGACCTTCACGGCGCGGTCCAGTTCCTGTCGCGTGATGGCGGTGCCGTTCACCCGCACCATCGGGTCGCTCGGAGAGCCCTTGGGCTGCTCCTTGGCGCTCTGCTCGGGAGCCGGTTGCGCCTTGACAGGCTGATCCTTGGCCGTAGTGCTGGCAGCCTCAAGGGCGAAGGCGGGCAGGGCGGCCAATAGCAGGGCGGCAAACGTCGGTGTTGCGATTTTTCTCAAGGAAAACATGCACATCTCCTTTGCTGAATTTTTAGGGATAATAGCACCTAATTTTTGGGGATAATAGCACCTATTATGCAGGTTTTCAAACCCCAAAACAGGGGTTCTCCGCCTAGGGTGGGGATTTTTTATCTTGGGGGTTTTAATGCGACGAAGAATATGATAAGAGTACTGCAAAAATAATCACGCGGTTAACTCTTGATCTTAAGGAGCTCGACATGTCGAAAAGAACGGGAAACGAACAGGCTGCGATCCTCGCCTTTATTGCCGGCGCTGCTGTCGCTGCTGGTGCTGCACTGCTCTTCACGCCCAAGACCGGGCGCGAAGTGCGCGAAAAGCTGGGCGAGGCAAAGGAAGATGCGCTCGATAAACTGAAACTCTGCGTCAAGGGCGCCAAGTACCGCAAGGGGAGCAAAGGTGACCCGCTCGACTACGACGGCGGCGACTGCTGGATCTAGCGGGCCTCTTGCACTAGAGCCCCAATTCGCGCTTTGCCCCCTCCAGGTACCCCCTGATCGCCAGTGCGCTCTCCATGGCGAGCACCCGTTCCGCGATCCGCCGCGCCCGCTCCAGTGAGATGTGGCGGATCGCCTCCTTCACCCGCGGGAGGCAGGGCGCCGAAAGGCTGAAGCTGCGGATGCCGATCCCCATCAGCAGGATCGCGTTGATCGGCTCGCCGGCCATCTCGCCGCACAGGGTCGCCCCTTTACCGGCGGCGGCCGCAGCGTCCGCCACCTTCTTGATGGAGTGCAGCACCGCCGGGTGGTACGGGTCGTACCATTTCTTGATGCGCTGGTTGTTCCGGTCGCAGGCGAGGGTGTACTGGACCAGGTCGTTGGTCCCGATACTGAAGTAATCCACCTCCTTGGCCAGCATCTCCGCGACCAGCACCGCAGCGGGGAGCTCCACCATGATCCCCAGCCCGATTTCAGGGTCGAACGGCTTCCCCTCCCGTGTCAGCTCCTCCTTCACCTCGTCCAGTATCCGCCTGATGGCGCGCACCTCGTCCACCCCCGAGATGAGCGGAAACATCAGGTTGCATTTGCCGTAGGGCGAGGCCAGCAGCACCCCTGCCAGCTGCTCCCGGAAGATGTCCTCGCGCTCCAGCGAAACCCGTATCGAGCGCCAGCCGAGGAAGGGGTTGTCCTCCTTGGGGTGCGGAAAGTAGGAAAGCCCCTTGTCGCCGCCGATGTCGAGGGTCCTGATGGTGACCGGGAGCCCCGGGAACCCTTCCAGCACCTTGCGGTACACGGCCGCCTGCTCGAAGCGGTCGGGAAACGCGGTGCGGGTCATGAAGGGGAACTCGGTCCGGTACAGGCCGACTCCCTCCGCCCCGTGCAGGTGCGCGACCCTGACGTCGCTGATAAGCCCTATGTTTGCCAGGAGCGTCACCCGGCAGCCGTCCGGGGTGACCGCGGGGAGTTCCCGGATACCCTCCCAGGCGCGCTGCTTCAGGTCGTACTCCCCCTGCAACCTTTGGTACTCGAGCTTGACGCTCTGGTCCGGGTTCAGGTAGACGCAGCCCGAGGTGCCGTCGACGATGACCTCGCTTTTGACCCCCACCTGCTTCAGGAGACCCTCCACCCCGAAGACGGTGGGGATGCCGAGTGCGCGCGCCATGATGGCCGCGTGGGCGTTCAGGTTCCCCTTCTCGGTGGCGATCCCGATCACCTTGGCGGGGTCCATGGTGGCGAGGTCAGAAGGGAGCAGCTCGCGGGCGATGATGATCCTGTTGTCCCGCAGCTTCTCCTGGGCTTTGTGGTTGCCGTTCAGGGCGTCGACCAGCCGGCGGCCGATGTCTTCCATGTCTGCCGAGCGCTCGCGCAGGTAGGGGTCTTCCATCTTGGAGAAGGCGGCGACGTAGTGGCCCACCACCTCGCTGACCGCGCGCTCCGCCCCGAGCCCGTCATCGATCAGGGCCGTCATCTTGGCGATGAAGCCGCGATCCTCGAGGATCATCAGGTGGCTGTGGAAGATTGCGGCGTCCGCCTCGGAGAGCATCTCGCCCACCCGCTTCTCCAGGTAGATGGTCTGGATGCGCGCCTTTTCCAGCGCGAGCAGCAACCGCTTGTGCTCCTCGGCACGGGGCCTGGCCCGCTCCAGCACCGGCTGCTCGCGCAGCCCCCGGTTCAGTATGGAAACCTTGCCGGAGGCGAAGCCGGGGGCTATGCCGATTCCGGTCAGGACCGCCTGGTGCGTGGTGGCGCGCTTGGTCGCTCCGGCACCTTGGTGCGCCCCTCCCTTTTTCAGTCGCTCCACCTCTGCCGCGTAAAAGGCGCGCTCCTCCTCCTTGGTCCGGATGGAATCGAGCAGCTTCGCGTTGGAAACGATGGAGGAGATCTGCCAGGCGATGGTGGAAACAGCGCTGATCTCGGCCGGTGTGAAGGTGCGCGCTTCCCGGTTCTGGATCACGATAACGCCGATCGGGTTCTTCCTCTCAAAGAAGGGGACGCCCAGGAAGGAAAGCACCTTTTCTTCCTTGGTCTTACGGAAGTACTTGTAGCGCGGGTGCAGCGGGGCGTTGTCGGTAGCCACCACGCCGCGGCTCTCTATAACGAGGCCGGTGAGCCCCTCCGAAGTCTTCATGGTGATCCCGACCGAGAGTCGGGAGAGGCCGCGGGTCGCGTGCAGCCTGAGCGTTTCGCCGTCCTCCTCCAGGAGGTAGATCGAGCAGACATCCGAGGCCATCCGCTTGGCGACCAGGTTGACGATGTTGTCCAGGGTTTCCTGCAGGTCGTGGGAGTGCAGGATCAGGGCACTGATGTCCTCCAGCGTCCTTAGTCCCAGATTTTCTCCCGTTTCCTCTGGCATAGTGCTCCCCTTTGTGTGTGATTCCCGCAGTATAGATCTTGAAAAAGGAATGTGAAGCATTTTAATGTTATTTTAACTGCTAGGAGTTGGCAAACCCGGGTCTTCTCTGTTATAGTGAGCGCCAATGATAAGCAGGCAAGCTTGGAGGTGGCAATGAAAACAACTTTTGAAGAGGCGCTGGCAAACGGCATATCCCTGATGGAATCGGGTGAATACGTCAAGGCTGCAGCGACGTTCCGGGAGTGTCAGGCTTTGGCGCCCGACAACGCCGAGGGGTATTTCTACCTCGGGGAAGCGCTCTCCGAGCAGGGCAAGGCGGATGAGGCGATAGCCGCCTTGAAAAAAGGGCTGCAACTCGCGCCTGATGACCTGGACGGATTGACCGCACTGGGCGATATCTACTTTGAGGCTGGAAAGCACAAGGACGCTCTGGCCTGTTACCGTAAGGTGACCGAGTTGGAGCCCACGGACTGCGACGGCTACGTCAGCATGGGGTTGGTTTATAACGCCATGGAGCGCGCCGACGACGCCCTGAAGGCGTTCCAGCGGGCCCTCGAGATCGACCCCAAGAACGTCTTCGCCCTGAACGCCATGGGGGATCTTTACTACGGCCTGGGCGAGAACGATAAGGCGATTGCCGCTTACCATAAGGGAATCGAGATTGACCCCAGCGACGCCACGGCGCGCTTCAACCTGGGTGAGCTTTACTATGACATGGACGACCTGGAGGCCGCGGAGCGCGAGACCCTGGAGGCCATCCGGCTCGATCCCGAGTTCACCATGAGCTACCTGACGCTTGGCAACATCTGTATCGACCAGGAGCGCATGGCCGACGCGATAGGCTACTTCGAGAGCTACCTGAAGAAAGAGCATTCACCCCAGGCGCACGAGATGATTGCCGAAGTGAAGGCGGTTATCGAGGGGCTTAAGGAAGAGCTGCGCGGGTAAAGCGAAAGCTTGATAAAACCGAAAACCCGATACAATCGAATAGAAACAAAGTCATGACCTTTGCACGCGGATGACGCGGATCGAGCGGATTTACACGGATTAAAGCAAGAAACGGGTTAAACCTTTTAACCTCTTTTTGCTTTGCCCGCGATAACCGGTTGATCCGTCCATCCGCTTTTTTGTGCCAGGTTTTGTTGCTACCGTTTTTGTTTAAACCCCTTTTGGGGGTTGGTTTCATCCGTACTGATCCGCTCAATCCGCGTCATCCGCGGTCAAAGGTTTTGACCTAGCTTCGATCCGCTCTTATCCCGTTCAGTTTCCTTATTTTTTCAGTTTGGCCACGATCGCCTGCACCACGTGGTGGGCGTCGTTCACCGCGGTGTAGATCAGGTTCGGATGCCTCTCCTCCTGGATCGTCCCGCCGCTGATCCGCATGTAGGAAGGGGAGATCGCTCCCCCTATCACGTAGACTCCCTTCCTGGTCGACTCGAAATCCGAGGTCAAGAGGAGCAGACGATCCCCTTCCTTGGCCACCTGACAGACCCCCTCGGCGCAGGCGATGGTCTGCACGCCGATCGAGTCGAAGATGGAAAGCGGACCCTGGCTCCCGATGCAGGCGATGACGTTCTTCATCGGGAAGCTCATGGCGTTGTAGCGCTCGATGCCGCCCGGGAGCTTGTCCTCACTCACCCGGATCACCAGCCGGTCCACCCCTTCGTCGTCCACCTCGCCGATCCTGGGGGTCGCCCCCGGCATCAGGCGAATGTTTCCCCCCAGCAGGATCTCCTCGCCCAGACGCTGCGCCGTCTCCTTGTTCACGTCAAAGGTCTCGGCCACGTGGGCCCAATAGATCGGCTCCTTGTCGTTGGCGCTCCTCTTCTCCTTCAGGATCGAGATGATCACGTCAGCCGCGGAGTTGCCGCCGCCGATCACCAGGGTGCGCACGCCCAGGTACTTTTTCGGGTCGTCCAGCCCCTTGGCGACCATCTTGGCGTCACCGTAGACCGAGAGCTCCTTCGGTATGTTGCTGCCGAAAGCGAGCAGCACCTTCTTCGCCTGATAGGTTCCCTTTGAGGTGGAGATCTTGAGGTATTCGCGTCCGTCCTCGATCGCCTCGAACTGGGTGTCCGTCTGTACGTTCAAGCCCTCGTGCTGGACGAAGTGCTGCACGTACTGGATGTACTTCTCGACCGCGACCGGCTTGTCGGGCGGACGGAGTTCTTCAACCAGAAACGGCTCGGGGTTGTCCTTGGGCTTTGAGGGATAAACATTCTTTCCCTCGGGATAGGTATTGGATATTCCCTGGAACACTCCCTTGCCGGATTCTATCACCAGATGGGAAAGGCCGTTTTTGTGGCAGAGGTAGGCGGCGGCGACTCCGCCTGGTCCACCTCCGACTATCAGTACGTCATATCTATGCTGCATGGTTAACCTCGGGAAAAGAGTAATGACTTCGGAGCAACTATACACGCTTGATAGCATCGATTCAAACCATTAAAGTAGCTTCTCCCCTTGGCAAATCTCTGCGTTACGGTACTATTGGAGGAAGGATAGATACCCGCAATTAAGAAAGGAGGAAGGCTATGTCGGAAAGAGAAGAGAGCAATAGTATTAAGGTCGGGGCGCTTATGCTGGTGGCTGGCGGCATCATCGGTGCGGCAGTCGCGCTCATGTACGCCCCGCAAAGCGGCGAGAAAACCCGTAAGGGCGTGCTGCGCTACGCGAAGAAGGCCCGGCGCCGCACCCAGGATGCCGTCGAGGCGGTTGAGGAATTTTCCGATCAGGTGACCGATATGGCGGAGGCGGTGGGTGATCGCGCCTCGGAAATCCTGGGCAAGGGAAAGGATATGGCCTACGGTGCCAAAAAAGGGCTCCTGAAGGCGATCGCGGAAGGGGAGGCACGCCTGGAGAAGGAGAGGGCGCGGCTCGCCAAGATGATAGGGTAGGGGCTCCTCACGGCGCGCCCAGCGTGATGTCGCCGTACCATGCGGTCGCTTCATCCTGGGTGTCGTCCGTGTCGGTCAGTATGGCAACCCCCCCCAAGAGGGGGGGCTCTTCACCGAAAATCCTCCGGTAATCCTCCCGTATATCGCGCTCCTCCTGTACCACGGTCCCTGCCTTTTCATCTCCGCTTTGCAGGGCAATAATGACCGAGTTTGCCGTATAGGGGCTGACGGCCTCGCTTCCCTTGGCCATCTTGTTGGCCCAGACGTAATTGATAGCCCGCATGCGCCAGAAGAAGGTGCGCGGAAATATCACGTAGACACGCGCTGCGAAGTCGTCCCCCTTCTTGCTCTTGATGTCCTCCCGCTTCAGGCTGTGGTCGATGCGCCAGCTCCAGGAAAGCTTGGGGTACTTGCGGGTGTCGACAGAGAGCTTCTTGATCAGTCCCGAGGCGCTCTTGACGCTGCGCGCTTTCAGGACACCCCCTTCCAGGGTGTAGACGGTTTTCCCCTTGAACGGCTTGTCGCTCCAGCCGGAGAGGTCGCCGACGCTGAAGCGTCCCACCTGGATATCTTTGCCGGGACCGGGGACGCTGGCACTCGGGCTGGGGCTGGGGCCCGGAGCTATGCTGGCACTGGCACTCGCGAAGGCGGTGCTGCGGGTGCCGGCAACGGTGCCGGCGGCGAGGATGAAGGCGGCGATTAACAGGTGGTTCAGCATGGTGATATTCCTCGCCTTTACATAAACAGCAGATTTTTGTCCCCCTGTTGCCAGGGGCCTACAAGGGCCGGGGTGGAGATAGGTCACAAAAAAAGGCCCCGGCCGTGAAGGGCGGGGCCTCGTTGTCTGCGGGGAAAGGCTAGATCCCCTTGCCGGTCAACTTCACCAGCGCTTCCATGTACTTCTCAGCGGTCTTCGCCACGATCTCGTCGGGGAGCGGCGGCGCCGGTGCGGTCTTGCCCCAGTCCAGCGTTTCCAGGTAGTCGCGCAGGAACTGCTTGTCGAAGGAGGGCTGCGGTCCGCCCGGCTGGTACCCTTCCTTGGGCCAGAAGCGGCTGGAGTCGGGGGTCATGCACTCGTCGATGATGATCAGCTCGCCCTGGTAGATGCCGTACTCGAACTTGGTGTCGGCGATGATGATTCCCTTGGTGTCGGCGATCTCGCGCGCTTTCTGGTAGATGGCGAGAGTGACCTCGCGCACCTGGTTGGCTATGTCGGCCCCGCACAGTTCGGACATGGTCTCGAAGGAGATGTTCTCGTCGTGGGTGCCGAGCTCGGCCTTGGTCGAGGGGGTGAAAATCGGTTCCGGCAGGCGGTCCGACTCCTTGAGCCCGGCCGGCAGCTTGATGCCGCAGATGGCGCCGGTTTCCTGGTAGTCCTTCCAGCCCGAGCCGGCGAGGTAGCCGCGCACGATGCACTCGGCGGCCAGGGGGGCAGCCTTTTTCACCAGCATGGAGCGTCCGGCGAGGATCTCGGCGTAGGGCTGGCACACGGCGGGAAAATCGGCCACGTCAATGGAAATGATGTGGTTCTTGATGATCCCTTCCATCTCGCGGAACCAGTAGGCCGAGATCTGGGTCAGGACGTACCCCTTGTTCGGGATCCCTTCGTTCATGATGACGTCGAAGGCGGAGATCCGGTCGGTCGTGACGATGAGAAGCTCTTCGCCGAGGTCGTAGATGTCACGTACCTTTCCGCGTGCGGCCAGTTTCAGGCCGGGGAAATCCGTGGTTAGCACCGGTTGGGTCATACTCTTTCTCCTTTGTGGGCTATTCGCTTTGCATGTGAAAAGTGAAAGGTGAAGGGTGCACGCACCCTTCACCTCGCCGTTTTTAGCTTCTTGTGTGACGTTATGCTTTAGTCGTTCAGTATCGCCGGGTTGATCTCGATCTTCGCTTTGGCTTTCAGCTCCTTGATCCAGGCCTCCTGCGCGTCCTGCTGCTTTTTCGGGAGCAGGGTCTGCTTGATGGCTTCCTTGTTCTTGGCGAGGTCGGTAACAGGCGCCTCGACCCGGTTCTTCAGGCGCACCGCGAACCAGCGCTCGCCGATCTTGACAGCCTTCTTGGCGACGGGTGCCGCAGCGCTCAGGGTGAAGGCCTCTTCCATCAGTTCCGGTGATTTACCGAGAGCGGGGATGATGCCGGTAGCCGAGTAGCCGAAGCTGCCGGTATCCTTCAACTGGGTCCCGCCCTTGGCGAGCTGGGGAAGCAGTGCTTCCGCTTTTTTCTTGGCAAGCTCGGCAGCCTTAGCTTCCAGCGCCTTCTGCTCTACGGCACTCCTGATCTGGGCCAGGGGAGGAACGGCCGCTGCCTTCTTCTCGATGACCTTCACCAGATAAATCCCCTTGGAGCTTTCTGCCGGGCTTCCCAGTTCACCCTGCTTCAGCGCGAAGGCGCGGGTGATCAGTTCCTTTTCGCTCGCGATCTGGGCGGGAGGGGCCTGCAGGGTAAAGAGCCCGGTCTTTTCGACCTTAGCGCCCAGGGCCGCCGCGGCACCATCCAGGTCTGCTGCGGTGCGGAACTTGTTGGCAGCGTCGGCCGCCTGCTCGTAGGCTTCCTTGGCGGCCTTCTGCTTCAGGCAGTCGGCGGTCGCCTGGTCCTTGACTTCAGCAAAGGGGAGTATACCACCTTTGCCCTGGTAGCGGTCGATGTTCTTCTGGTAGTAGGCCTGGGCTTCCTCGGGGGAAACAGTCACCTTGGCGGCAAACTGCGCCGGTGTAACGACTGCGTAGGCGATGGAAACCTGCTCCGGGGTCTTGAACTCGGCCTGGTGGTCCTGAAGGAAAACCTCGAGGTCCTTGTCAGATAGTTTGATCTCGCCTTTCACGTCCGCCGGGGAGAACGAGGCGTACTGCAGGTCGATCTTGTCGTTTTGTTTTTTGAAGGCCTGCAGAATCTCCTGGTCGGAGACCGTCGCCGTCGCCTTCACCTTGTTGCGCGCCTTTTGCACCAGGAGGTCTTCTTCCTCGGCGTTTTCGAACGCTTCCGGGGTCATCCGGTTTTCCTTCAGGGTCAGCTGGTACTGGTTGAAGTCAAAGGCACCGTTCTTCTGGAAGGCGGGGACCTTGGCAATCTCGGCCTGCACCTCGTTCTTGGTGACCTTGAGGCCCATTTCCTTGGCAGCTTTACGGATCAAGACGCCGTCAACCAGGCCCTCGATGGTCATCTTCTTGATGCCCATGGCCTTTTCCAGCTCAGGAGTCAGGGAGCGCCCGTAGATCTGCTCGTAGACCCCGCGAGTGCGGTAGTAACTCTTCTGGAATTCATCGAGACTGATCTTGGTTCCGTCCACCATGGCAGCGTAGCCGGTCGGACCGGCTGCCTTGTCACTACCTCGGCCCCAGACAAGGAAAATCGTGCCTACGAAGGAGAACACGATAATACCGAAGACTATCTTGATCAAGATGGACTGTTTGTACTTCCTCATTATGCCAAGCATTGCAGTTCGACTCCTTTGTACCAAGTGACCTTAAAAGAATAGTGGCGAATAATAAGGTAAATTAATCGCAAAAGCAAGCGGAGAATGAGCCTTGTGTTTACAGCATTTTGCCGGGGACTATTTCATCAGACGGGTTTTCTTTGTTGCAAGGGTGCGGAGTTTCTGCTATATTTTTCCTTTTACCGGGCCGTTTAATCCGGATGATACCCAAAGGAGTCCACGATGCTCAAGATTTTCGATGCCCTGTTTGGCATGTTCTCCAACGACCTCGCCATCGACCTCGGCACCGCCAATACGCTGGTATACCTTAAAGGGAAGGGAATCGTGGTGCGCGAGCCTTCCGTAGTTGCAGTGCAGAAAATGCAAAACGGCCAGCAGAAGGTGCTCGCGGTCGGAATGGAGGCCAAGAAGATGCTGGGACGCACCCCGGGGTCCATCACCGCCATCCGCCCGATGAAGGACGGGGTCATCGCCGACTTCGACATCACCGAGGAGATGCTGCGCTATTTCATTCATAAGGTTCACAATAGAAAGACCCTGGTTCGTCCCAGGATCGTCATCTGCGTACCTTCCGGGATCACCCAGGTAGAAAAGCGCGCGGTAAAGGAGTCTGCTGAGTCCGCGGGTGCCCGGGAAGTATACTTGATCGAGGAGCCGATGGCAGCGGCAATCGGGGCGGGGCTCCCGATCACCGAGGCGTCCGGCAACATGATCGTCGACATCGGCGGCGGGACCACTGAGGTCGCCGTGATCTCCCTGGCGGGGATCGTGTACACCAAGAGCGTGCGGGTCGGTGGCGACAAGATGGATGAAGCGATCGTCCAGTACATCAAGAGAAAGTACAACCTGCTGATCGGCGACCGGATGGCGGAGCTGATCAAGATCGAGATCGGCGAGGCGTATCCGGGAACTGAGCTGCTGCACATGGAAGTGAAGGGGCGCGACCTCGTTTCGGGGATTCCCAAGACCACCGAGATCGACTCCAACGAGATCCGGGAAGCGCTCTCCGAGCCGGTCACGGCGATCGTCGACGCGGTGCGCAACTGCCTGGAGCGTACCCCTCCCGAACTGGCAGCCGACCTGGTGGACAAGGGTATCGTCCTTGCCGGCGGTGGAGCACTGTTGCGCAACCTCGACGTGCTGCTGCGCGAGGAAACCGGACTTCCGGTTGTCACCGCCGAGGATCCCCTTTCCTGCGTCGTGCTTGGTTCCGGCAAGGTGCTCGATGAGCTGACCCTGCTGCGCAACGTCGCGGTGAGCACCTAAAGTAGCTGCGAGCGGACCGAACCCCGCGGGCGGAGGACAGACCGCTCGCGCGGCCCAAAAGCTAAGCCACCTGCCGCGGGCCAGGCGATACCAAAAACCTGGCCGCAGCTTCGGACACTCTCCCCGTGAGCTTTGCGGAGCCAGTGTCTTTTCTTTGCCCGAACCCGGTTTGGCAGCCCGAGGTACCTTATGCCTGTTGCCATGATAGATATAGTACTGCCGGTCTGGAACAATCCGGCCGAGACCCGCAACTGCCTGGTCAACCTGATCAACTACACGCCTGACGCGCGCTTCATCATGATGGATTGCGGCAGCGACCGGGAAACCGAGCGGTTGCTGCAGGAGTTTGCCGACGGGCTTGATGACCGGGCTCTTTTGATGCGCGACGACAGCAATATCGGGTTCGTACGTGCGGCTAACCGGGGTTTCGAGCGCTCAGAAGCGCCCTACCTCGCCCTGGTCAGAAGCTCCACCCAGGTGAGTTCCGGCTGGCTGGAGCCCCTTTTGGCCTTCGCCGCAGCGCACCCGGAGGCGGGGATACTGGTGCCGCGCCAGTCGCCGGGTGACCCCGACTGCAAAGAAGCTGTCGAGGTGGAGGCTGCCTCTTTCGCCGCCATGCTGATCAGCAGGGAAGCCTTTCAGGCCGCCGGCGGCTTCGACGAGGAGTTGGACGGGGACCTTTGGTGCCTGAGGGATTTTACCCGGCGTGCCTGCTCCAAGGGGTTTTTGACTTTTCGGGTGCCGGGGCCTGCGGTTTCCTGCCGGGCAGAGGTTCGCTTCGGCTCGGAGCGCCGTCGTGAGGAGACCCTGCACCACTCAATCGCCTTATTCAAGGAGCGCTGGGGCGAGGGAGGCAGCTATCTGGTCCATGTTCCGAAGGGAGTGGATGCCGGGTTACTGCGCCAGAAGCTCGACTGGCTCGTGAAGGGCGCCCGGCACGGCAACAGCTACCGCGTGCTGCTCCCCGCGTCGCTCTACCGGGCGGCAGAGCAGGGAGGCTTCGCCTTTTTGCATGAAAACGTCAAGCTGGTGGCGCTGCCGCTTTGGTCGACCGCGGCCGGCAAGCGGCGCATCTTCGAGCAGATCAGCAGCGAAAACCCCGGGATCGTCCCGGTGGCAGCGGTTGACGGCATTGATTTTCCCTGGTGCTCGTCCTATCTCCCCTTTACCGAGCTTTCCGAAAGGATCCGACTCGGTTATCTGTAACCGCTACCTTTGCGCCGCGAGGACAGAGGAGCGCGATCCCAAGACATGCTGGAGGCCAGGTGAAAGAAGAAATACGTTTGCAGCTTAAGAGCCACTGCGAGGTGATCGCGGCGGTGGAAAGGGACCTTACTCCGGCCATTGAGAGCGCCGCCATGACTTTGACCGCAGCTTTCAAGAGCGGGAACAAGCTTCTGGTCATGGGCAACGGCGGTTCGGCCGCCGACGCGCAGCACTTTGCCGCGGAGATCGTCGGGCGTTTCAAGCTGGAGCGTCCTGCGCTTCCCGCCCTGGCGCTTTCCACCGACAGTTCGATTCTGACAGCCATCGGTAACGACTACGGCTTTGAGAGGGTCTTTTTGCGCCAGGTCGAGGCGCATGCCGTGGCAGGGGACGTCGTCGTCGGCATCTCCACCAGCGGCAACTCGCCCAACGTCCAGGTGGCGCTGCAACTTGCTGCCGAGTCAGGATGCCGGACCATTGCGCTGCTCGGCAGGGATGGCGGCACCATAAAAGACGTCGCAGAGCTCTCAATCATCATTCCCAGCCATGACACCCCGCGGGTGCAGGAAGGACACATTACCATCATTCACATCCTCTGCGACCTGGTGGAAAAAGCGCTGTTTGGCTGATCGCTGTTGCGCCTCATCGGTTTGATCGATTCGATCGGTCCTATCGGTCCGATCGGTCGGGTCAAACTTGCTGAATGAAGTCATGAGGATCCCATGGGAAAGCATAAAGCGGTTTTTCTGGATCGGGACGGCACCATTAACGTCGAGGTGCAGTACTTAAGCCAGGTGGAGGATTTTCAGTTCATCCCCGGTGTGCCCTGGGCCCTGAAATGCCTGAAGGATGCCGGGTATCTTCTGGTTGTGGTGACCAACCAGTCCGGCATCGGGCGCGGCTACTACGATGAGGCGGCTCTCGACTCGATCCACAGCCACATGCACGAGGACCTTGCCAAGTTCGGCGCCTCCATCGACGCCTGTTATTTCTGCCCGCACCACCCCGAGCATGGAACCGGCGCCTACCGCCAGGAGTGCGGCTGCAGAAAGCCCCTCCCGGGCATGCTGCAGCAGGCGGCGCTGGACCTCGACATCGATCTCGCCGCTTCATTCATGATCGGCGACAAGCTCGCTGACGTGGAGGCGGGGCTTGCTGCCGGATGCACCTCCTTGCTGGTGCTGACCGGTTACGGCAGCGGCCAGGTGGCGCGGCTTCCGGCGGATGTTCAGGCCTACCCGGACCTGCTCTCGGCAGCCGAGGCGATCCTGGCGCGGGACCAGAAGGCAGATGCTGTAAAGGAACCATGATCATTTCTCCTACCCCCTCCATCTCTCCGGTACTCTTTCCCATTCTATTTCTCACCGGCGTTGTCGCCGGTCTCATCGACGCCATCGCCGGCGGAGGCGGGCTGATCACCATACCGGTGCTGCTCGGTATCGGCCTGCCAGCGCAGTTCG